>ULNT01016036.1_pt1 | contig 12154 bp, 7 predicted proteins | sample 1952001 | NCBI WGS metagenome assembly ULNT01 (sample SAMEA4835585, study PRJEB28245) | human gut metagenome | biome: gut microbiome; material: fecal sample | place: Denmark | collected 2008
ACAAAGAAGCTGACCTTTTGGGTCAGCCTCTTTTTTGTGCGAGCGAAGGGACTCGAACCCATACGCACGAAGGCACCAGATCCTAAGTCTGGCTTGGCTACCAATTACAACACGCTCGCAAAACCCTTCGGAAGACTCATAACATTAAGCCCATCGCTGAAGTCGGCCTTTTGGAAGCTGCCTACTTCTGTGTCCGAAAGGATTACAAAGTTATGTATATTTTTCAAAAATCCAAAACAACCGGCATCGGGACATCCACAAAAGCAGTCGTTGACCTAATCCAATACCGGAAAGTCGCGGATCTACCCTAACCGAACAGGCTCCTGTGAAGCAGAGAGACCACCTTGTCGAGAGCGGTGCGGTCCACCACGAAACTGATGTTGACATAGGACGCGCCTTGCGAGATCATATAGATACGGTAGTCGCTCAGAGGAGCGAACGTCTTCTCGAGAATGCCTGTCACATTGTCCAGATTCTTGCCGATAACACTCACCTGGGCCTTGTCGCGGTCCACATAAACATCGGCGAAAGACGAAAGTTCGCGGATGACATTGTCCACATTCTGGGACGCATCTACCGTAACGGAAATATTGGCCTCCGACGTGCTTATCAGATCCACAGACACATTGTTCCGGCTGAAGATCTCAAACACGCTCATAAGGAAGCCGGCAACATTGATCATCTTCGTAGAGAAGATGTTGATTACCAATATGTTCTCCTTGCTGGACACGGATTTCACACCGTCGTCGATAAACGAATTCTGAAGAATTACAGTTCCCTTGCCGTCCGGATTTATGGAATTCAGCACGTAAATCGGAATGTTCTTCTTCACCGCCGGCTCGATAGTCATCGGATGCAGCACCTTGGCACCGAAATGCGCCATCTCGGCAGCCTCCTCGAACGAAATGCGCTCAAGACTCCGCGTGCCCTCCACCTTTCTCGGATCCGCAGTCTTGACGCCGTCCACATCCGTCCAGATTTCGATTCGCTGTGCACCGACAGCCATTCCTATCAATGATGCCGTATAGTCAGAACCACCTCTGCCGAGCACCGTCGGCTCCCCGTCTTCCGTGGCGGAAACGAATCCCTGAGTTATAACGGCCTCGCAGTCAGCGTGATGAGAGGAAACCTCAGCATTGACCTTAATCGAGATCAGGTCCTGTTTCGGCTCGCCCTTCAGGAAATCGGCATTGGTGATGATCATCTTGCGCGAATCCATAAGGCGGGTGCTGATGCCCCTCGCGTTCATCGCGCAGCAGATGATGTTGGACGAAAGATATTCGCCGTTGCCGATGATGACTGCCTTGCTCCTGTCCGAAAGCTCTCCAAGCTCGCATACCGCCTCAATGAAATGTGAAAGCTTGTCACAGATTTCATTGACCCGCCTCTGAGCGTCCTCCAGAATACTTTCCTTGTCAATGCTCTCCGACTGACTTATAAGTTCCTCAGCCAGAGTGAGATGCCTGCTTCTGAGCTGCTCAAGCAAGGCCGAGGCCTCTTCAAAATCACGTTTCTTCGCCTCATCTGATATGCGGTAGAGCAGGTCCGTCACTTTGGACAATGCGGACACTACCACCACAGGGCGTTCCGGAAGCCTTTTCCGGATAATTTCTATTGTGCGCGAAATTGCTGCGCAATCAGCGACGGACGTGCCGCCGAATTTCATCACTATCATATTTCAGTTCGTTTTGAAAACTGTCCTGAAATCATTTCAAAACAGTTTCTCGTTATTGTCAACCATTACCTTTCCGCCGAGCAGAACCTTGTTTATGAAAGGCGAGCGGTAGCAGTAAGGAATCCAGGTCAATGAAGGTATCTTATTGGTAATTATAACATTGGCTTTCTTGCCGACCGTAATCGAGCCGGCCTCGCTTTCCACGCCCATAGCATAAGCGGAATTCAGCGTGCAGGCATTAAACGACTGTATCGGCGTCAGCCTCATCTGGATACATCCGAGCGACATGACAAACCGCATATCTCCACAAGGGGAAGAGCCCGGATTATAGTCTGATGCCAATGCAAGTCCCAGTCCCGAGTTAATGAAATCCAGGGCCTTGCCGTATTGCATCCTGAGGAAGAAAGAAGCGCCCGGAAGCATTGTCGGCATCGTGTCAGGAGCGTCGGCGAGAGAGCGTATCTCATCATCAGTCGTGCTCTCGAGGTGGTCCACAGAAAGGGCATTGTGCTTCACGCCAACCTGTACGCCGCCAGAAACCGCAAGCTGGTTCGCATGAAGCTTCGCACGCATTCCATATTTCTCACCGGCGGAAAGAATCCTGTCAGTCTGCTCCGGAGCGAAGAAATTTTCCTCGCAGAAAACGTCAATGAAATCCGCAAGCCCCTCTGCGCTTACCGCCGGGACCATCTCCTCACAGACAAGTTTCACATAGTCCTCCTGCCTTCCGGCATAGGCGCGTCCCACAGCGTGTGCCCCGAGAAAAGTGGACTTTATTATAGCAGGAGAGGACTCCTTGATACGCCGTATCACCCTGAGTATCTTCAGCTCATCCTCAGTCGAGAGCCCATATCCGCTTTTTATCTCAATGGCACCTGTTCCTGCGGCAATCATTTCATTCACCCTGGACATCGCCTGTGAGTACAGCTCATCTTCCGAAGTCCTGTGGAGCAGATCCGCAGAATTCAGGATGCCACCGCCGTTCGCCGCAATCCGTGCATAGGAAAGCCCCTCGATCTTGTCCAGGAATTCCCGTTCACGGCTTCCTGCAAAGACAATGTGAGTGTGGGAGTCGCAGAAGCAGGGTAGAATCATACCTCCCTCAGCGTCAATGACTTCGCAGCTGCAAGGGCAGTCGGACATTGGCCCGAAACCGGAAATGAGCCCGTCTTCGATCAGAAGCCAGGCATTGTCCAATGTTCCGGTCACCGACATCTCCACTCCCGCCTTGCGGCGAGTCTGCTGGTCTGTGATGCCGACGATTTGTCCTATATTCTTTATGAGAGTCCTCATAGCATGTTGGCCTCGTTGCGGATAAATTCAATGCTCTTCATGATGAGAGGGTGCATGTATGTATCCACATCCACGAACGGAACGACTTTGCGGTAAGACTCCAACAGTTTTTCGATGGCAGGAGATGACTTGCCAGGACGGCGGAACTCAAGCGCCTGCGCTGCATTGAACAGCTCGATGGCGAGAACGGTCTCCACATTGTCCATCACGCGGACCAGCTTCGTGGCAGAGTTCGAACCCATGCTCACGTGGTCCTCCTGTCCTTGGGAAGAAGGGATGGAATCGCATGAAGCAGGCCAGCAGAGCATCTTGTTCTGGCTCACGATAGATGCGGCCGTGTACTGAGGAATCATGAATCCGCTGTTCAGACCAGGTTTTGCAACCAGGAACATCGGCAGACCTCTCTGACCGCTGATAAGTTTGTAAATACGTCTCTCTGAGATATTTGCAAGCTCTGACATGGCGATTGCCAATGTGTCCATAGGAATCGCGATAGGCTCGCCGTGGAAGTTTCCTGCAGAGATGATCATATCCTCGTCAGGGAAAACGTTAGGGTTGTCGGTGGCACTGTTGATCTCATTGCCGATGACCGATTCCACATATCTGATATTGTCTTTCACGGCTCCGTGGACCTGCGGGATGCAGCGGAACGAATACGGGTCCTGGACGTGCTGCTTAGGACGGCGGATCAGTTCGCTGCCCTCAAGCAGACTGAGGAATGCGTCAGCCGTCTCCATCTGTCCCTTGTGCCTGCGCAGAAGGTGAGTGAGTTCGTAGAACGGCTCGATGCGGCCGTCGAAAGCCTCCAGTGACATTGCCCCGATGCAGTCAGCCCAACGTGAAAGGCGCTGGCTCTTGAGCAGTGCCCATACGGCGTGTGCACTCATGAACTGTGTACCGTTCAGCAGGGCGAGACCTTCTTTGGACTGTAGTCTGATAGGCTCCCAGCCGAGTTCCTGCCAGACGTCTGCAGCAGAGCGGACTTCACCGTGGTAAAGAACTTCACCCATTCCGATAATCGGAAGGCAGAGATGGGCGAGCGGTGCCAGGTCTCCCGAAGCGCCGAGCGAACCCTGCTGATAGACAACAGGAAGAATGTCGTTGTTGAACATGTCCATAAGCCTTCCGATGGTGGCAAGCTGCACTCCGGAATGACCGTAAGAGAGCGACTGCACCTTCAGGAGCAGCATCAGTTTCACGATTTCCGGACGTACCGTGTCGCCGGTTCCGCAGGCGTGGGACATCACCAGATTGTGCTGCAGCTGCGAAAGGTCCTCCTCAGGAATCGTGATGTTGCACAGCGAGCCGAAGCCAGTGGTGACACCATAGACAGGCCTGCCGATATCTTCCATCTTGCTGTCCAGGTACTCACGGCATTTGAGAACCTGCTTCTCCGACTCTTCAGAAAGGGTTATGGTTTCATTATGGTCAATGATTTCCTTTATTTTCCATAATGTCAATGTGTCATTTGAAATTTTATGTGACATGAAAGCGAATTTTAAAATTTGGACAATGTCTTCTGTATCAATGAGTCATCTGCATTGACAGGAACAGTGACTCTGAGCGACGGGGTGCGTCCCTCCTCTCTTTCGATGGCGTGCAGGGCTCCTTCATTGCGGGCCCAGCTGCGACGTGCGATACCGTTGTTCACATCCCAGAAAAGCATGTTGGTAATATGCCTTGCAGAATCGTCGGAACCGTCAACGACCATGCCGAAGCCGCCGTTGATGACCTCGCCCCAGCCTACGCCGCCTCCGTTGTGGATCGAAACCCATGTGGCACCGCGGAACGAATCGCCGATGACATTCTGGATGGCCATGTCGGCCGTAAACTGAGAACCGTCATAGATGTTGGAGGTCTCACGGAAAGGAGAATCTGTGCCGGAAACATCATGGTGGTCGCGTCCGAGCACGACAGGAGCGGAAATTTCGCCGTTTCTCACAGCCTCGTTGAAGGCCAATGCAATCTTCGTCCTGCCTTCACAGTCAGCATAGAGAATTCGTGCCTGGGAACCTACCACGAGATGGTTCTTGCCTGCTTCCTCTATCCAGTGTATATTGTCACGGAGCTGGCCCTGAATCTCTTCCGGCTCCTCTGCAAGTTCCTCGGACAATATCTTGACTGCGATTTCGTCTGTCTTGGCGAGGTCTTCCGGCTTCTGGGACATACATACCCATCTGAACGGACCGAACCCGTAGTCGAAATAAAGCGGGCCCATAATGTCCTGAACATAAGAAGGATAGCGGAAGCCTCCCTCCTCGTTCATGATGTCTGCGCCGGCACGTGAAGACTCCAGCAGGAATGCATTGCCATAATCGAAGAAATACATTCCCTTGGCCGTAAGCATGTTGATGGCTGCGACCTGACGTCTCAATGACTCTCTTACGCACTCCTTGAAGCGCTCAGGCTCTTCCGCCATCATCACCTTCGACTCCTCAAGAGAGTAGCCGGCCGGATAATAGCCGCCGGCCCACGGATTGTGCAGCGAAGTCTGGTCGGAGCCGAGATTTACGTCAATGTCTTCTTCGGCAAGCCTTTCCCAGAGGTCCACCACATTGCCGACATAGGCCATTGACACTACCTCCTTGTCATTCACGGCTTTGCGGATGCGCGGGATGAGCTCGTCGAGACTCTCGTGAAGCTCGTCCACCCAGCCCTGGTCATAACGCTTGCGGGCTGCGAGCGGGTTGATTTCCGCCACCACGCTTACCACGCCGGCGATATCTCCGGCCTTAGGCTGTGCTCCTGACATGCCGCCAAGTCCCGCCGTCACGAAAAGAAGACCTTTCATGTTCTCGCGGCTTCCGTCAATGCCCTTGGCCTGCAGCTGTTTACGTGCAGCATTCATAACCGTTATGGTGGTTCCGTGGACAATTCCCTGCGGACCTATGTACATATAGGAGCCGGCCGTCATCTGACCGTACTGCGAAACGCCCAATGCATTGAACCTCTCCCAATCATCCGGCTTGGAGTAGTTCGGAATGACCATACCGTTCGTCACCACTACGCGCGGAGCATCCTTGTGGCTCGGGAAAAGTCCCATAGGATGGCCTGAGTACATCGACAATGTCTGCTCGTCAGTCATTTCCGCGAGATATTTCATGGTCAGTCGGTACTGTGCCCAGTTCTGGAAAACCGCACCGTTTCCGCCGTAGGTGATGAGCTCGTGCGGATGCTGTGCGACGCGCGGGTCCAGGTTGTTCTGAATCATTGCCATAATCGCGGCAGCCTGACGACTCTTTGCCGGATATTCGTCTATAGGACGGGCAAACATCTGGTAATCAGGGCGGAACCTGTACATGTAGATTCTTCCGTAGTCGTGCAGCTCCTGGGCGAACTCTTCCGCCAATACGGCGTGGAACTTGACCGGGAAGTATCGGAGCGCATTCTTCAGCGCGAGCGCCTTCTCTTTGTCAGTGAGAATGTCCTTGCGTCTCGGTGCATGGTTCACGGACGCGTCATACGGTTTTTTCTCGGGCAGTTCTGCAGGGATGCCTTCGAGAATCTGTTTCTGGAAATCAGTCATATCTTATTGTCCTATGTTCTTGTTTACTTCAGCAAGTACCTCAGCCTCAGCCGCTACAGCCTCCGCTTCGATTCTTGCGGCCTCGTCGGTAAGTTCCGCGGCCAATGCCCTGTCTTTCAGGCCGGCTGCATTGATTCTTACATTCAGGTGGGCACCTCTTACGGCAGCGAGGGCGGCAATCGCGCCGACACCTGCGTCAGAAGCGGATGCCTGGTTACCGATGCGGGCCATGGCCAATGCCACAGGCATCGCCTCCATCGCGGTCTGCATCGTCTTGAGCGGCACTCTGCTGGCGTAGAGAGTAGCCTTCTCCATAGCCTCGGCGCGTGCTGCCTTTTCCTCCTCAGTACCCTTAGGCATGGAGAAGACATCCATGATTTTCGCGAATGCCTCAGTATCTTCATCTACCAGTCTGAGCAGCCTTTCCATCACATCCTGGCCTCTTTCAGCCCAGTCGGAAAACTCCTTCCACCTGTCGTCCCAGCCACGTTTGTGGGCGGACAGATTGGCAACCATAGTGCCCAGAGCCGCAGCGAGAGCACCCATGTATGCGGATACGGAACCGCCGCCCGGAGCAGCTGACTCAGAAGCCGTTTCACGGGCAAATCCATTCACGCTCATTCTCACCAGACGCTCTTTGCGGGCCTGGACTTCCTCGTCCGTCATCAGGTATTCGATAACCTTCTCTTTCGGGTTGAATGTCTTCAAGTCATTGAGCCCCAATGATTTGACTGCTATCTTGATAAGCTCTTCCTCAGGCACGCCGAGAGAACGCTGCTGTTTTTCCAAGTAGAATTTGCCGGCGTCCACCAGTACCCTCTTAGGCACGAGGCCCACAATCTCGGTTCCCGTAACCCTCAGACCTCTGGCAGCAGCGGCCCTGCATACTTCCTCGAAGGCCACATGCAGCGGAGTCACGTTCATATCCGTAATGTTCATGGAAACCTGGGCGATACCGTATTCCTCTATGAACCAGCCGATTGCCTTGCATCCTTTGAGAGTTCCCGGGATCCATACGGTCTTGCCTGCCTCGTCCTTGATGATTTTTCCGGTCAGGCTTCCTCCTTCACGTGCAGGACGTCCCTTCTCCCTCACGTCGAAAGCCACCGCCATCGCACGACGCGTGGAAGTGGTGTTGAGGTTGAAATTCACGGCGATCAGGAAATCCCTCGCTCCGACATTGCTGGCGCCGGCCTTCGCAACAGTCTCTGTATATGCCTCAGGCCCGAAATCAGGCTTTCTTTCCGGGTCAATGACTTTTTCCGGCAGGGCTTCATATTCTCCCGCACGGCAGACTGCAAGGTTCTTTCTTTCAGGCTTGTAGGCCGCGGCCTCATAACAGTAGCACGGGATGCCGAGTTCATTGTAGATGCGCTTGGCAAGTCCTCTGGCAAGCTCTCCGCATTCCTCAAGAGTGATACCTGCAACCGGTACGAGCGGAAGCACATCGGTAGCTCCTGAACGTGGATGCGCGCCGTGATGATGGCGCATGTCGATCAGCTCGGCAGCCTTTTTCTCACCCTGGAAAGCAGCTTCGAGAACAGCTTCCGGACTTCCCACGAATGTCACCACAGTCCTGTTGGTAGCTTCGCCCGGATCGACGTCCAGCACTTTTACGGATTCTTCGCCGCGCTCGGTAACGACCTTGGTATCAGCCACTGCCGCGACGATCTGGTCAATGATTTCTTTGTTCCGTCCCTCACTGTAGTTAGGTACGCATTCAATGATTCTGTCCATATCTTATTGTTTATAACTTTCGTGAAACTATCTTATAGCCGCCTTGAAGAGCATGTCAGGCTTGTGGAAATCAGGAGACTCGTCGTCCGATTTGACAGCAGAATACCAGTTTACGGAGCCGTCAGAGCGGTAATCCGCACGGAAAACGCCCATGTAGAATCCGTCTTTCAGGTTCAGACCCATCGACTCAAGCTCCTGAAGGTCAATGCTTCCGCTCACGGTATAGTGCATATCCGTGTGCTCGCATTCCAGTTTCAGAGTGCTGAAATTCCATGCGTAGTCGATATCCCTGTAGAATTTGGCTTTGTAATCCAAGGTGTGCCCGGCCGGAGTCATTTCTGCCCCGTAATAGCAGGTCATGGCGCTGTCCGCACTGAAGAAAATTTCCACCCTGTCGTCATTCAGCAGGTCTAGTTCGGCCTGTGGATTTTCATTGACGGTCAGCGTGGAATCATTGACTTCGAAAACGAATTTGAAGGCGGAGTCTCCGGTCAGACAGGAGAAATGGGTGTCGTCCTCGAGGCTGTCCCAAGGCGCGTGGAGTCCGCTGATTACGGATTCCTTGTCACTACCGATACAGAAAGTGCCCTCAGGGCATCTGTTGCAAGAGCATAAAAGCGCAATACCAAGTGCTGCGCAAAGCAGTTGACGGTTCATAGCACGTTATTAGTTGTATTTTCGTATCCACGAATATACGACTAATAAGCGATATTTTCAACTTTCCTTATTTAGTTTTCTTCCGGATCTTATACCCGAGCATTGCCATGAATATGCTCATCAGAGGGCTTATGATATTGAAGAAGCAATACGGGAGGTAGGCGATGGTCGCGGTGCTGAGGATGGTGGCCTGCGTCATACCGCAGCTGCTCCACGGGAAAAGCGGCGAAGTGACTGTGGATGAGTCCTCTACGGAGCGTCCGAGCAGCCTGCTCTCATAGCCGCGTTTGGCATAGATGTCCTTGTAGATGTCGGAAGTCAGGATGATGGAGAGATACTGGTCCGAGATGACGCCGTTCAGTATGACACCCGTGCCCACAGTCGAGGCCACGAGACCCGTGCGCGTCTTGGTCATCGGCAGGATCAATGAAGCCAGGTGGTGAAGCATTCCGCTGGCCTTCATGCAGCCGCCGAAACACATCGCGCAGATGATAAGATAGACAGTATTGAGCATACCGAGCATGCCTCTTGATGAAACCAGCTTGTCCACGTCCGCCACACCGGTATTCACCGAAACCGAATCATAGATGGTCTTGACAATGCCGGTGAACATCACTCCGCCTTTTCCTGCACCCTCTGCGCTCAGGCCCATTGACTGGAGAGAACCCACACCGATCTCAGTAATGATGTGCGGCTGCAGAATCAGAGCGAAGATGGCCGCGAGAACAGTGGACAGGCCCAGCACGACAAGAGCCGGAAGCTTCCGCGCAATCATGATGCCAGTCGCGACCGGAACGACCAGAGTCCAGAGCGAGATGTTGAATTTTGAGGCCAATGTCTCAGTATAGACGGAAATCTGCGCCGAGTCGCTGCCGGTGTGCAGAAATCCCAGGATAAGGAACAGGACCAATGTCAATGCAAATGACGGTATGGTTGTGAGCATCAGGTACTTGATATGTCTGAAAAGGGGAGTGCCTGAAATGGAGGCGGCCATCACGGTCGTGTCGGAAAGCGGGGAAATCTTGTCCCCGAAATACGCTCCGGAAATGATGGCGCCCGCAATCATCCCCTCACTGAAGCCTTGAGCCTTGCCGATACCCATAAGCGCCACTCCGATGGTGGCGATGGTGGTCCACGAACTGCCTATCATCACGGAGATGAACGCGCAGATAACGCAGGCGGTCAGCAGGAATATCTTCGGGGAGATGATTTTCACACCATAATATATCATTGACGGCACAGTTCCGCTCATGGTCCAGGTTCCCGATATGCCTCCGATCAGGAACAATATCACAATCGCGGTCGTGACGTCACCGATATTGCTCCGTATCGCATCCTCGAAATCCTGCCACGGCTTCTTGAAAAGCCACATCGCAAGCCACACGCAGATGCCTGCGGAGAACAGCAGTGAGACCTGGCTCGCGCCAAGAATCGCATCGCTCCCGAAAAAGCTGATGTTCAATGCCAATAATATGATCAGTACTATGATAGGTATCAATGAGATACCCGTTCTGATGACAGCTGTCCGTTTCATTTCCTCGTCAATTGCAGATTAGGTCCGCATATGCCACTGCGGATAAAGGCCGCAAAGATAATGAAAATTATCCGTTTTGCGAGGCGGAAAAAATGCTATCTTTGCGGGAACCACAAATACAGACAGCATTATGAGAAACGTGTATTCAAGGCTCGTGACATTGACATTGACCATTGCGGCAGCCTTTCTTGTTGCATCCTGCGGAAATCATATCGGGGAGAAGGAATCGATGGAATTCCTGTACCGGTATATGGATATCGCGGACCAGGGCGATTACAGCGAAGAATTTTTCAGGGAAAATGTGAAAATGTCGTTGCAGGCAAGACGGGAGATGCCGTGGGGTAAGGACGTGCCTGACCAGCTGTTCAGACATTTCGTGCTTCCGGTACGAGTGAACAACGAGCGCCTGGATGATTTCAGAAAGGTATATTACGATACGCTCAAAATCCGTGTCGCAGGCCTCTCGATGCACGATGCGGCGCTTGAAATAAACCATTGGTGTCACGAAAAGGCGACCTATACGCCGTCTGACGGAAGGACTTCATCCCCGATGGCGACCATCCTGAACGGAGAAGGACGTTGCGGAGAAGAATCTACATTTACGGTGGCTGCGATGCGTACCATGGGAATCCCTGCACGTCAGGTCTATACCCCGAGATGGGCGCATACTGACGACAACCACGCCTGGGTGGAAGTCTGGACTGACGGAAAATGGTCATTCCTCGGAGCCTGCGAGCCTGAGCCGGAACTGAATATGGCCTGGTTCAACGAGCCCGCTTCCCGGGCAATGCTTATGCACACCCGCGTGTTCGGAGACTACAACGGACAGGAAGATGTTATCCGACGCACGCCTAACTTCACTGAAATCAATGTGATAGGAAACTACGTGAAGACACGTGACAATGTCATTACCGTAAAAGACATTGACGGAAATGCTGTCAGCGGAGCGAAGGTGGATTTCTGCATCTATAACTACGGAGAAGTATTCCCTGCTGTGACATTGGCCGCGGACAAGGACGGGAAGGCATCGCTTCACACCGGACTTGGAGATATGATGGTCTGGGCATATAGTGACGGCAATTTCGGTTATGCGAAACTCGAAGGCGACGGTCCTGAATGCCGTAAGGACATCGTTCTGAGCCATAAGGTCGGAGATGCTCTCGAAATCGTGTGCGACATCAATCCTCCTGCTCCGGGCAATATCCCTGCTCACGCGACAGCTGAGGCTGTCGAGGCGAACAAGGTGAGACTTGCTGCGGAAGACTCTATCCGTCACGCATATACATCTAAATTCACGACATCGGAAAATGCCGGTGAGCGTCTCGGTCTTCCGGAATTGTCACGGGAAAATGCGGAAAAAGCTTGCCGTCAGCTCATTGATGCCAAGGGCAACTGGCGCGAGGTTCAGAAATTCATTGCCGAGGCCTATGAAGACGGCAAGGTGGAGACTGCTCTGCCGATGCTGGCTACACTTACCAGAAAAGACCTGCGTGATACGAAATCGGATGTTCTGGAAGATGCTTTGGAGTCTGTGGACTTCTCTGCGGAGGACTATCCTGATGCGGAACTGTTCTATAAATATGTGTTGTGCCCGCGTGTGGCAGGTGAATTCATACAGCCGTACCGCAGGCAGATAAGGGAAGTTCTGACGCAGATTGCTCCTGATATGACGGATGCTGAGAAGACGGCATCTGTAATCAATTGGGCGAAAGAGAATCTCGAGATAGCTGAC
>ULNT01024909.1_pt1 | contig 12152 bp, 9 predicted proteins | sample 1952001 | NCBI WGS metagenome assembly ULNT01 (sample SAMEA4835585, study PRJEB28245) | human gut metagenome | biome: gut microbiome; material: fecal sample | place: Denmark | collected 2008
GCCGTCTGCAACTGTTGTGTAGAACAGTTCAAAGAAGAAGCGAGCTGGTTAATGGCATTGCCGTTACCTTGAATGGCGCTCATCAGGTATTCACGACCCACATCACCATTCAATTCAGCCGGTAATCCTCCTCCGTTACGTCCTCCGAAACCGAATCCGTTACCGCCCCAGCAGAACCAAAGCAGGATAATCCAGATAAACCACCATGAGCCTCCCCATTGGTCCTGGTTGTTGCGTCCCTGAGAAAGGAGCGCCATCAGGTTAGGATCCACTCCCTTGCCGCCCATCAGGTTAGGAAGCATGGCCATGATGTCAAATTTGTTGCCCCCGCCACTCGAAGGCTCCTGATTAAAAACATAAGTTCTCTCCATAATGTATTTTTAATTAATAGTTACAAGGTCAGGCATATCCTGACCCTGCAAAACTACAAATACATTATGTCACTCAAAATCAGTTTTTTCCCAACTCATTCCCGATTCTTTCCCGATATATTCCCATCATTTTCCCACACCTCACACGCGAAGAAAAATTAGACAGCATATAGTTTACCGCCCGTTTCGTCTTGCCGACCAATGATGCAATCTGGGAAGGGTAGAAGCCCTCCTTAAAAAGGAAATACACAAGCAAGTAACGCGCATCGACGACCTCCGCTTCCTTGCTTCCCGACAATATGACTTTGGGTGCAATCTCCGTTTCCCTGCTGACAATCTGAATAATCTCATTAAAAATATCTGCCTTACACATACAATATTCAATTTTTATTCATACCTTTGTCAAACCACATGACAAGGCGTTTATATACAACAATAGCTCGCGATGAAGACATAAAGCCCTCAACGCGCGAGCTATTTTCGCGTCTTGTCATGTGGTAATGCAAGGAACGTTGGGGGCTTTTTTTATACTCCCGTCCCCGAAGGAGTAAACGTTACTTTTTCAGCCTGTACACCAACCTTCCGAATCCGATAAGGATACAAACAACCACAGCCAGAAGCGCAAATCCTCCGTAATGCAGCTTGGTTTCCTCCCACCGCGAAAGCTTACGTTCCACCGGAACCGGTACTGATACACTGTCCACCCTGACCGTCTCCAATGTGTCATGCACCACGCGGTCCCTCCAATGTGTCCGATACCTATATTCTGTCCTATACACTGTGTCCCTCTCCGCCCTCAACTCTATGTAAATAGAATCTTTGAGGAAAGTACTATCCGAAAACCAACGTACACCATACACGCTGTCCACCCTGACCGTTTCCACCGGAATATATTGTACCCGTGCACATCCACACATGGCAAACAATAACAGGCCGACCACGAGCCAGAACACCGGCACCATCAGCCAAGGCCAGAACACTTTAAAAAATCTATTCATTCCTACTTCTTTTTGTGGCAACGAAAAAGCGGCAACCCCGACTTGTTTATGTGGGATTGCCGCTTTATTACCAATTATACAATTAATTATTCAAAGGTAGAAAACCATTATTATCAAGAGACTTAAGAACAGACCTAAGCAAATAATTACTACCAAAAGAGATAACATATTTTCTTGCTCGTTCCGAAATGGGAATTAACATTCTTTTATCAATAAGCGAACGTATGATCCTGGATATTTCTGATGAAGTCTTCGTGATATAAAGCTCTTTTATATCTGATGCTTGTATTTCTTGTGTCTTTTTAGACACAGTTAATTTCAAAATGGAATGTTCCACATCTGTGATATATTTATTCGATAATGCATCCGATAAAGATGGAATAAGTATCTTATCCCGCAGATAAGAATAATCCACAATATGGTCTATTTTCTCAATTTCAACCTTAAGCCCATTCAAGACATATTCACTCCAAGCAATCAGACCCTCGTTAGTATATTTATCAGCCAAAGATAAATAATTATAGTATTTGCTTCTATCAGAACAAAATACAGCAGTCGGATTTATAATTCGTTGCTTACTCTTAAAGACATTCTTCAACAATAGTGCATAAGTAAACAATCGTACGACACGGCCATTTCCATTTTCAAATGGATGTATCCACACAAAACGATGATGTGCTATACATATTTTTATTAAGTCAAATTTAGGTTTGGTTGTCTCATTGATAAAATCAACAAGTTCTTGCATCAGAGGTAGTACCTGCAAAAAGTCAGGAGGTGTATGGAGAGACCCACTTATCCGGACATTGCATTTCCTAAATTCACCTTTTGTACAACAACCTTCCTTGCTTTCACTAAGGGAATCGACAACCAAAGAATGAAGTTCTCTTATAAAATACAATGTAATTGGAGTGTCATCAATAACACTTTCAATAAAAGAAGTTGCTTTTTCAATATTTAATATTTCTAAAATCTGTTCATTTGACCTATTCCTATTTTCGTCATTAATTTTTGTACTCTCCACATAATCCATGATGGTTGTATTGTTTCCTTCTATACGAGAAGAACCAATACTTTCAAGCATATGGAAAACGTTTTTGATTTGCATAAAAACCAAAGGATGTGTGGTACCTTCAAGAACTTTGTATCTTAATTTTTCCAATTCAAGAACCAAATCTGTTATAGGCATATCAAATCCTATCTCAGGCATAATTATCTTTTGTTCCATCATTTGCACATTATCATTATAACATTTGCAATATTATTATTTTATTATATTGTATTACAACATCTTGCAAAGATACAAAACTACTACGCATTTGCAATGCAATTAATTGTTAATTTGCAAAAAACTGCAATCCCACCAAGTCAAAGACCGCTTCCCCGTCACCGGGTTAATAATCATTCATTTCACATCGCCAATGCCCGCGCCAGCATCCAGACACCCACGGCCAACACGAGGAAAACCAACCAAGGCGGCAAACCCTTCCCGTCGTCTCCTCCGCCATCGTCAAGCATCGGCCAGTATTCCTCATCCTTTTCCCCATTCATACCTCATCCTTTTCCTCACGCGATATTAAAGAACCTGTCAGCCTCCCATTTCCTGCGCTTCACCAGTCCCTCCAGCTTCCGCTTCTTCCCGGCCACAGTCGCATACACCCACTTCATGAACTCCCCACGCACCTCCGCATCCGGCGCGCAAGCCCGTATTTTCTTCAAAAGTGTGGAACCGGCCAACGCATCGCACCCAAGGTTATACGCGAAATCCACCAACGCGTCAAACTTGTTCTGCCTCTCTGTCACGCCCAGTTTGTCCACGAATGCCTCATATTCCGCCAAGTCACGCCTGAGCTGCCGTTCCGCCTCGCCCTCCGTCATCCTGTCGCCACGCTTTACGCCCGCCGTATGTCCGTAGCCTATCGTCCACACCCCCGCCGGGCAACGGTAAGCCGTTCCCCGGAATCCCTCGAACCTCTTTATCGCCTCGATCAATGAATTACTTGCTTTCATATCTCCACTTTTTTGTTTAACTTTGCTTCTGCCTCCCGCGAGGGACGCTTATGTAATTAATATGTTTTCATAAAGTATTAAGATTAAGGTTAATGTGTAGGGAGGCGGCGGCCTCCCTTTTTTCATGCCCCGCTTCCCTTTAGTGCTTCTATTTCCTCCTTTAATGCCGAAACCTCCGACAGCAAACCGGAGATTACGTCCTGCACGGATTGGGCTGTGAAACCATCGTTGATTCCGTCATATCCACCGACACCTTCGATGTACACGTCACCGTTCTTCATCACCTCCATGGCGTTCTTCTGTTTTGCCGTCCCCCAATCGTTGAAATACTGCGTCCCGTTGCCGATGGAAAACAATGTCTGCTTGTCCGCAGAATCCCCTTTGTGCGACTTGTTGGATATCCCCAATGCCGTCTCGGCGAAGTTTAATGCTACAGTCTGCCAACAGAGTGCAACTGAATTGTCCTCGATGGACACGCAACGGGCTCCAATAGCCACGCAATTTCCGGATTCGTCCCCGCCTGCCACACATTCCGTGCCCGATATGGAATAATTGAATGTGGTTCCAGCCTCAAGTGAAAATGAGGCTTTATCCACATAAGCATAAAATTTCGCGGAATAATCATTGAAATCCGTATAAGGGTTTAGAGTCTTTGAGAACGTCACGGTCTCTTCTTCCGCATTCACGGATACCACTTCGGCCACGTATTGTTTTTTTGTCTCAGCCGATTCGCTTGTTTTATCTTCACTTACTGCGACCTTTCCGGCATGGAAGAATTGTTGCGGGCAGGTCTTCATCATCCAATATCCCACTGAAGCATTCGACACAACCTTATAAGTGGTACTGTTTTTAATTCCTGTCAGGTGTAGTGCTGTATAACCCATTGAAATGACAAAAGACCCATTTTTTACTACCGAAGAATTGGATACGTTTCCCACTTGGAATCCAGACGTGTTGAAATATAATCCCACTTTTTGAAAAGGTTCATTGACAGAGATGTACGTATCTACTTCTTTACGCCATTCGGTCCATTCTCCATCTGCATACTGTCTTATATAAGAGTATGGAAGGAGATTGTCATCAGTAGCTTGGGAAACCCATCTTTGAATATACCCGCAATTATCCTTATCCACATACCTCACGCACATTGATTCCAAAACGAAGCCTCCCTTTGCCGGTATATTCGATATGTTTCCCGCTGTGGAGGCGTTCTTGTTCAGGTATCTTACAGTGAGTTTCGGCACGATAAGGTCATCGGCATCCACCGTCTGCCCGGAAATCTCCTTATATTCGATGGCACCGCCGTCTTTCATATTGTCAAAGGCTTCCTTGTCCTCTTTCGACATTAATCCATCCTTTTCCGCAGAGGCAGGATTTGAGATTTCCGAAATATTTTCATTAAGAATCCTACCTTGGTTGGCAGAGAGAGGCAGCTTAGTTTCTAAACTATTCAAATTATCTTCAATATAACCCGCAAAGAGCACAGTGTCACTACCAAGAAGGATTACCACGTCTTCACTAATTAAATATACAAAATACTTATCATGTGCCATAATAAATAAAGAGTAGCCTTCAATTGATTGGTTAATTAAGCTTGTACCTGTAAAGACTGTATCATATGAGTAAATATTGGTGATAATTGCCTTTCTACCTAAGACAGCTTTTGTAAACTCATCCCAATTCCCTACAATAGATTCTACGTCTGTTGTAGACCATCCTTCTGTTGTTTGAAAAGCACCGGGGCAAATATAGACGTCACTACTAATATATTCCTTGATTTTCTCCAGAAGCATGTGCCCGTTCTGCGTCCCCTCCTGAAACGGGATACCTTCTTTCCCCGTCAGCTCCGTGCGTTCCGTAGTCTGTAATATCGTTTTTCCTTCTACTGCCATAACTACTTATGTTTTAATTGTTTCTTAACTGTCCTTCTCGTCACCTCTGCCATCATTACGGGACTTCCGTCAGTCCAAAGCCAAGCCTTCCCATTCTCCAAGAGCAAGGCATTGTCAATAAGCTCATACGAATCCCCGCACTCCGTGATACCGGAAGAATTGACGCGGGCTGTTCCCAGCCCCGTCATATTCAACCGTGAAAAGTTCATCCTCTCCATCATTCCGCCTCCCTGATAGTGCCCTTCGTCACCTCCGTCATGCTCTCAATCCTGATGTGCATCGGATAAACGCCATGGCCGAAACACCAGTCTATGAACTGGCCGGGATTGTACAAGCCCGCCGGGAGCGGGCACGACACGAACATGCCATCGTCCGAACTGCGCTGCAAAATATAAAACCCGCCGCCCGCCTTCCTTTCCAGATGAAGTGCATAGTCCGCATTCACGGTCTCTTCCGCCACATACCTGTCACCCTGAAGGGTGAAATTCAAATTCCTAAGTGCCATCTTATTTTTCCTCCTTCTTTACTGTATTATTCTCATTCTCCCTTTGAAACAGAAGCTCTGCCGCCATCTTGGCTATCTCATCCTTGTTGTCAATGATTACTCTCATCGTCTTCTCCGCCTTCCGAAGCTCCTCCTTCTGCCATGATTTCTCCCTTACGGACACAAACTCACAGAAAATGCAGTAAGCCGTCCACAACATCGAGAACACCGGAATGGGAATCACCACGCAACAAAGGATGTCGATAAAACACAACGTCAGGAAAGGCGTGAAATACTTCTTTGCCTTCGTGGCCGTCTTCTTATATCCCGTAGAAGTCCGTGCCTCACCGCGTTGTTTGGCCTTTTGTACCCCCGAGACCAAATCCACGGCCATTGCACCTATCGTGGCCGCCACGCATAACGCTATGAGTATGATGTGGTTCATCATGTGGTTTTCAATAAAATCAATAATAGCTTTCTCCATTACAATACATTTTTCTAATTAATGCCAAAGCCCCCCGGTCCACAAGACAAGACCCCGGCAAACGGGTAAGGCAGGCACCGCCGCCTTATACCCGTTGTTTCAATAGTCAGGCAGAAGCGTCTTCTTTTATCTGCTTCACTATCTGGATGGCATCCGATATGTACTTCGGCAGTTCCTCACTCTCCGGGAAGTTCGACATCGTGTAATAACCGTTCTCATAATAGATACTGCCCAACAGGGTTTCCTGCACGCCCTTCTGCATGCCTTCCTCCATAGGAAGCTCCACTTCCTCCACCTTGTTCACCAAGGCGTTCACGCGTTTCAGTTCCTTACCGTCCGTCTCATACTCGATGTTGTACTTGGCATTTGCCGTTGTGGTCTCTCCGTTGTAAATCACCCTCGTACTGTTTGTCTTAATCTCCATAACCTTTTGTTTTTAATAAATGAATAATGTTATTTGAATTTCGCATATTTTCCCCCTGTCGTATTGTTGGCCGTCGTGAACTCCTGATTGTTCAGTACCACCCATTCCACCTGTCCCTGGTACTTTACGCTGCCTATTGTCTCGTCCAGATAATACGGAACGGCAAGCAGCTCCACAAAACGGTTGTTTCCTTGTGTGCTCACATTTCCCATCTCCACGTGGCTTATCTGTACGCCACCGAGCCGCATTGCATTGTTCTCGTCATCGCTCCAATCTCCGTAACCCGGGTCCAAAGCCTCATGCCTTGTAGTTATGATAAGCCGTTTGGCCGGATACTTGTTCACGATAGTCACTCTCGCACCGGCGTACTTTAGCCCCAACGGTAATTTGATTCCGTCACCGGCATAGCTGTTCGATTCCACGTCCACATAGATGAAGCCTCCTTTGTACAAGTTGCTTAAGCTGATTTGGTAGTAATTGTCCTTGAACTCCACATCTCCGTTATCGCCCGTATTCTTCGTTATGATACGTGGTATGGTACGGATGAAACCCGAGAACTCCCCGCTTCCCACCGAAAGCACACCATCCTCATTCACGCTCGCCGTCACTTCTCCGTCATTGTTCTGTATGACGAACTGGTCGCTCGTCACAATGACTTTTTTGTTCTCTATGTCTATTCCCGTAGAAAGAAGGGTGTCACCGTTCACACTGTCGTTAGGAATGAAATAAGAGGGAATATTGTCCAGATAATCCCCCTTCAGTAGCATGAACCCGTCAATATATGAAATCGTTCCGTTCTCTACATTAGCATTGGCACGGAAGTAAAATTCAAGGCGTTCCGTGTTGGCCGGGGTCGTGAACCTATGGATGAACTGTGTCCACTTGGTTCCGGGGATTTCAATGTTTAACGTAGAGTCGTTCACGCTTAGGTTGTTGTCGTTCTTGTCTAATGCATTGACGACGAAAGCCTGGTAATTCGTCGCTACGTTGGTGTACATCCAGAACGAGACGGTATAGGTAGCATTGGGATTCACGAAGGGCTTTTGTTCAAGGTAGACCGTTGTGCGTTTGCCCGGCCATTTCACCATCATGGCATTCTTTCCCACTTTTCCGTTGGCCGATATGCCGACCTCCACGTCGTCTTTACCGCTTCCCGATGTTCTGAAAGTGTTATACCCGGATTCGAAGGAACCGTCCCTGAAAAGGTTCACAGGCTCTATGCCGTCTACTTTCAGTGAAATGCTGCTCACTTTCTGCTCGATGGTGCTCACCTTTCCCTCCGCCGAGGTAATCCTGCTCGTCAGGCTCGAATCCGTCTGTTCCAGTTTCGACACCTTCCCGTTAAGGCCGTTCACCGTAGTAGTGAGGCCGCTGGCCGTCTGCTCCACGGTACTTACCCTCGTGCCCAAAGAACTCACTTGCGATGCCGTGCTCGAAATCTGTCCCTTGGCGGATTTTATTTCGGCGGTATTGGTCTCCACTTCCTTTTCAAGACCCGTTACGGAATCCGTCACGGTAGTGACCTTGGTAGACAATAAACCGATTTCACCTTCCGCAGCCGTTATTTCTGCATGCACCTTTTCATAAACATCCACAGCGTCACCCACGACAGGGATTTCGTCCCTGTCTATGATGGTGCTCCCGTCATAAAGCCAGAACTTTATGGAGGTCGTCGTAGAAGTAGGGGATACCGTTACCGAACTTCCGCTTGCAGCGGTCTGTACGCTGCTGTCCGTGCCCACACGCTGGTATTTCAATGTCTTTTCCGTAGTTGTTGCCCTCGCATTGCTTCCCGTCTGTTTGTATTTCGTACAAGTCACGGACGTCGGGGTCAGCTTGTTGTCCCAAGACTTCTTTACGATGCGCACGTCAGTCTCTATGATGTAGAATACAGCCGCATCCCCCTTGGGACCCGTCGCCCCGGTGGCGCCCGTGTTGCCCTTGAAAGCCACGGAAAATGAGAAATTCTTCGTGAAAGACTTCCCGTCCACGGTGATAGGTACAGTCAGCACGCCCTGTCCGGTAGTCAACGAAGAAGTGACGGACACCGTGAACGAGGCCGATGTGGTTCCGTTACTTGAGATGCTCGTGGACATTCCCGACGGTGCTCCGGTTATAGTACCGATTGTTGCCGCCACCCTTGTGGCACCCTTGTATGCGATAACCTCGCATTTCGTGGATGCAGCGATGGCCGCGCTTGTTGTCCCTTGGAAGGCATGCGATTCATTGCCCAGAATTATGGTGTAGGCATCCGCGCCGTTCTTACCGGCGGCACCGTCCTTTCCATTCGTGCCATTTGTGCCATCCTTGCCATTCGTCCCGTTGGTACCCGAAGAAACCTTGGCTATCGTCATCTCGTCATATACACCGCCCGAGGTGCAACGTATGGTCACAGACTTCGCGCTACCCCAAACCGTCGAATTGTTATGTGCCAAGGCATAAGTCTGCGAAGTGGCTCCCGATATGTTCGTGAAAGAAGTCTGTCCCGCCTGTTTATAGCTCCACTGGTAGCCGGATGTCCCCGTGAGGGTGGCCGTCAGCGTAATGGAAGTAGGAGTGGGATTCCCTGAAAAATTGTTGGTGTATATAAACACCTGGTCGCCCGCAACCCTCACATACTTGGCCGCCGTACCATCCGTACCGTAATAACTCACGGAATATACCGTTGTCGGGTCACTCTTCTTGTAAGTCGTCACCGTTTTCGTCCAAAGGTATTTACCTTTCTGTGGCGAAGGTACAGTTGCGCTCCAGCTTCCTGTCGGTGCCGTCGTGCCGGAACTGCCTATTTGGTAAGTGTTCGATACCGATACGATGCCGTCACCGTCAGCTCCTGCGGGTCCCGTATCGCCCTTGTCACCTTTTGCCCCGTTAGCCCCCATCTTACCCACGCTGTACGATGTAGATGTGGTATTGTCCGTGTAGGTTATCACTGTACGCGTCCAAAGGTACTGATTGGCAGCCACGGAAGGGATAGAACTGTTCCACGTTCCTGTGGGCGGCGTGGTGCCCGATGTGCTTACCTGATAAGTCACGGCGGTACTCTTGATGCCTTTCCCGTCCGCACCGTCGTCACCTTTGAACTTAGACCACGTGTAATCCGATGGAGTATTGCTCTCTGTGGCCGTTGTCTTGTTTACTGCTATGCCGATGTACTGTGTCGTGGATTTGGGAGTGTCATACATCCCGCTGCCCGTCGAGTTATCGGAATACTTTATCCATGTGTAAGTGGTCTTCCCGTCAGCCCCTTTTGCCCCCGGAACACCTTGGTCGCCCTTTTCGCCTTTGATAAGTGACCATGTATAATCCGAAGGCGTGTTGCTTTCCGTGGCGGTGGTCTTGTTATAAGCAAACCCGATATAAGTTTTTCCCGTAGGCGAGTTGCTGATGCCCGAACCCGATGCGTTGTCAGCATAGCGTATCCAAGTATAGCGGGGCGTCCCGTCCGCACCCTTTGGACCCTGTACTCCCTGTGGACCAGTATCACCCTTATCCCCATAAGTACCGATAATCACCGGACTGCTCGTATATTTCGTATCATTGGTGTAAGTCACCACCTCATAGTTCCAAAGGTACTTCTTGGAAGATGAAGTGGACTGCACCGAAGTCGTCCATCCTGACGTTGAAGTTGTCACTCCACTCGATGCCGAAGAGGCCAAATAATATTCCGTAATGGACTTTATACCCACACCCGTTGCCCCGGTGGCGCCCGTGTTGCCTGTATTTCCGTATGCACCTATGACCCTCTTTTTGGTCTCGCTTGTCGTGCTGTTGGTATAGGTGACAATTTCATAATTCCACAGATAACGGTTCGTGGTGGTCATTGTAGGTACCGTGTCGCTCCATGATGTCGGCGCGGTGGTGTTCGATGCGGATACGGCATACTTGTTGGTTATGGACTTGATGCCCACTCCGTTTGTGCCGTCCGCTCCGTCCGCTCCCGCCTTTACTTTATATACAGAGAATACCGCAGATAGGTCTGTCTTTCCGCTCTTCTTGGCCGTGACTGTCACCGTGCCAGTATCCGCGCTTACCCCCGTGACCGTGATTTGTCCCGTCGATGAGTTCACGCTTCCGGAACATCCGGAGAATGCACCCGTAAACGCCCAACCCGTATCAGGTTCCGTGCCATAATATACCGTGGCCTTGCTGCTCGGGAAACCGCCGGTCACGTTCCCCGAGGCGTCACACGACACCGGGCCGCCGTCGTTGTCCAAGTCCAGATAGTAATGCCCCGCACGCGCGGCGTCCTCCACAGCCTGATTCGCCTTGTTCGTCGCATCGTCCGCAGCTTTCTTGGCCGCAGCGGCAATCGCGTCAAGGATGGTCTTCCGCGCATCGTAGTAGGCCGATATGTTCGCGTAGTCACTTCCCACCGTGATATATTCCGGTGACGAAGCCGTATATTTCGTCAGGGCAGCGTTGGCAAGGTCATAGGCCGACTTGTAAGCCGTGGTGGACACGGCATAGCGTGCGGCGTTGGCGGTAATCTCCCCGTATTCCGAACGGATGTCCGCCTGCTGCTGTTTCAGGGCTGTCTTTTCGATGGGGGATATGAGGTTGTCGCTCTTGATGTTCGTCAGCTCCTTGTTGGCATTCGTTGCGTCTGCCTGCGCGTTCTTGGCCGCTTCCGCTGCGTCATCTGCCGCCTTTTGGGCATCCTCTATCATACCGTTCACGTCCTCAATGGCGGGTGTCCAAGAAGTCGCCACGGTTCCCTTTTCGAGTTTGGGATACCGTACCCAAAGTTCTGAAAAGCCTGAATTCGTACCGTTATTGTCAAATCGCACGTAACAATCGGAACGGTCTCCGTATGATGTACTGGTTTTGAACGTCCACACATAATGGGTCCACGAAGTAGGGGAACCGATTTTACCCTTTGAGGCCATCGCTTTTGTCCCGTTACTGGAAATCAAGAACAAATCCACTCCTTCCCCGTTATTCTTGGTATAATAATCAAAAGAAAGTGTGTAATATACTCCTCCCTTTATGTCCAAATTTGACAAACTCTGGATAAAGGCCTCGTGTGCTTCGGCCCTTTGATAAAACACCCCGTTGGAGATGCTTGCTTTATACCATCCGGCACCATCAAGAGAATTTTCCAACAAGTTCCGTCCCCCGACTTCAATCCCCGCCACCACCTTGTCCGCGTACGCCTTTGCCGCGTCTGAAATGGCCGTCAGGGCGGCACTCTTCTGCGTATAGTACGCCGTGCGTTTCGTGGCGAAGTCCGAAGGGATGGCCACGGTCTCCGAAGAGGAAGACACCACGCCGTTGATGGCCGTCCGGTAGTTCGTGTAAGCCGTGTTATAGGCCGTAGGAGTGCCGAGGCCGTACTTCGTGTAACCGTCCGTGACCTGCGTCTTGTCCCCGTCGATGCGGGCAAGCTCCTCCTTCAACTGTTTCTTTTCAGAAGGGGAGAACTTGCCGTCGGCCGCCCAATCGTCCATGCGCTCCTTCTCGGCGTCCACGTCCGCCTGCGCCTTGTCGGC
>ULNT01042535.1_pt1 | contig 12110 bp, 9 predicted proteins | sample 1952001 | NCBI WGS metagenome assembly ULNT01 (sample SAMEA4835585, study PRJEB28245) | human gut metagenome | biome: gut microbiome; material: fecal sample | place: Denmark | collected 2008
CCGGTGGTAAGTGTCAATGACGTGCTCAAATATGTGGCAGGCATCGACGTGCGGCAGCGGGGCGACATGGGCGCGCAGACGGATATTTCCATGCGCGGCAGTACGAGCGACCAGGTGGCCGTCTTCCTTAACGGCATCAATATCTGCGACCCGCAGACAGGCCACAATGCAGTAGATTTCCCTTTTGATGTCAATGACATTGACCATATCGAGGTCCTTTCCGGGCCGGCAGGCGTGGCTTACGGTTCGTCTTCCCTTGTCGGGGCCATCAACATTGTCACGAAAAGGCCTGTGGGAAAGGAAGTTGCTGCGCATGTCGAAGGCGGCTCCTATGGCTATTTCAATGGCGGAGTGCGACTGGGCATAGTCACGGGAAAAGTCACAAACCAGATTTCAGCAAGTTATCTGCGCTCAGACGGTTTCAGCCGCAATGCTGATGGGGGCCTGAATACCGACTATGAGACGGTCAAGGCTTATTATCAGGGTGGTTTCACTTCTGCAAAGGCGGATGTGGACTGGTTTACCGGCATAAGTCTGCGCAATTTCGGCTCCAATACATTCTACAGCGCCAAGTTCGACAACCAGTTCGAGCATACGTTCAAGTCTTTTGTGGCTGTCAAGGCCCAGACAAAGGGTTTTGTGAAACTCAGGCCTGAATTCTACTGGAACCGTGGTCAAGACAGGTTCGAACTTGTACGCGGCGATGAGTCCAAAGTTCCGTTCAACTATCACCGTACCAGTGTTTTAGGTGGCGGTTTGACGGCCTGGATAGAGACCGTGGCAGGCAAGACCGCGCTCGGTGCCGATGTCCGAGATGAAGACATTGTCAGTACCAATCTTGGTGAGGATCTCGAGTCTGTCAAGAAAGTAGGGAAGGCCGAGTACAAGAAAGGGCTCAGGCGCACGAATTACAGTATCTATCTCGAACACAGTTACGAATACCGCAATCTGGCGGCTACGGCAGGTGTGGCGGCGGTTAAGAATACCGGAAATGACGAGCCTTTCAAGTTCTATCCGGGAGTGAATCTGAGTTACCGCTTTTTGGGCGACTGGAAGGTGTATGCGTCGTATAACTCTTCATTGAGAATGCCTACGTTTACGGAATTGTATTATTCCGTGGGCGGACATCAGGCCGACAAGAATCTGAAGGCAGAGAAAATGCAGTCTGTGGAAGGCGGTCTGAAATTCTCGAGGCCGTGGCTAAATGCCGTTCTGACAGTGTATTACAATATGGGACGCAATATGATTGACTGGACCAAGGACTTGTCGGAAGGGGTTAATGCAGAGTGGCGTTCGGGCAATTATACCAGGGTCAATGCTTTCGGTCAGGAACTTTCCGCACGGGTGGATTTCCCGGCATTGCTTGTCCGTGATGATTTCTTCCTGAGAAATCTGGATGTCGCGTTCAGCCACATTGACCAGGACAAGAAACTTGGAGCGGATGTGCAGTCTAAATATGCATTGGAATACCTTAAATATAAGGTGGTGGTGAAGGCCGGTTTCCATATCTGGAAGGGCTTGTGCGCAGATGCTTCGTGGAGATGGCAGGACAGGGAAGGCAATTATGAACTCTTCGAGAACAAGGTCTCCAAGGGAATTGTGCCGTATCGTCCATATTCATTGGTCGATGCACGTGTGTCATGGAGCGAGGTGCGTCGCGGAATCTCCTATAATATATACGCTGAGGTGAACAATGTGCTGAACCACAAGTATTTCGACTATGGCAATGTACCTCAGCCGGGTATAATTGCCAAGGCTGGACTTGTAGTGGGCTTCGGCCGCAGATAATGAACGAAATGGAACTGACTATTCCTACTCCGCGGGGAGATATCTTCGCCATATATACAGAGGGAGACGCTTCTGAATCAATGTGCCCGGATGACGACTCCAGGCGTGGACCGAAGCCGTTGGTGATACTGTGCCACGGACTGATGATGAACTGCAGACAGAATCCGATTATGGGTTTTGCCTCCAGTCTCAACAAGGCCGGATATGATACGCTGCTTTTCGATTTCCGTGGAAGCGGACTCAGCAGCGGCGATATCACAGAAATGACTCCGCTTACGGAAGTGGATGACTTGAAGGATGTTGTCGCACACTACAAGGACAGGCGTATCGTGCTCTGCGGCCATTCGTTGGGCGGTCTGGTTTCATTGATGACAGCTGCCGAGGACCCGTCAATTTCAGCATTGGTCCTATTGGCTCCGGCAGTGAACATTGAACTGGATTCCAGGGCCGGGCGTGTCGCCATCGAGACTTTCGATCCGGTCAATATTCCTGAATTTGTGGAGGTCTGGGGCTCAAGGCTTTCGCGGTATTACTTCACCACAGCGCAGAATTTGGGGATATTTGAAAGAATATCCAAGTACAAGGGGCCTGTCTGTGTCCTGATGGGCGAAAGGGACAGGATCGTGGAGTTGAATCTTTCCGAAAAACTGCAGGAGGCATTGCCGCAGGCTCAGATTCATGTCATTCCTCATGCCGACCATCTGTTTTCCAGAGGAATCCGTCTGAAGGCTGCAGCTGTCGCTGTAGATTTCCTGCGCAATATTTAAGGGCTCACTTATACGTTTTAGGCGGAAAATAGTTAAATTAGCAGTTTGTCAGCGGTGTGCTGACAAGACCTATTATTAATTAATAATCAAGATATGGTAAGATTTGTCCAAGAGCCGGCAAGAGACATTCCGGTGAAAGATGAGGTAGATATTCTGGTTGTCGGCGGAGGCCCTTCCGGAATTATGGCAGCAAGGGCTGCGGCCGGTAAAGGGTTGAAAGTCATGCTTATAGAAAGCAGGGGATATGTAGGTGGCAATCTCACCATCGGTCTCCCGATTCTGGGTTTTCTCGGAAGGAAGGGAAATCAGGTAGTCGAAGGCCTGCCGCAGATGCTTATCGACAGATTGCGCGCGAAGGGCAAGGCGTCTGAACATAAGCCTTGCGAGAATCACGTCAGTCTGACCATCATTGACTCGGAAGAGGTAAAGGATGTGGCTCTCGGAATGCTCGAGGAAGTAGGCGTGAAAATTCTGTTCTACGTTTTCTGCTCAGATGTCATCAAGGAGGGCAATGAGGTGAAGGGCGTGATAGTCGAGAGCAAGGAAGGCCGTGAAGCGATTCTTGCGAAAACCGTCATTGACTGTACAGGTGACGCAGATGTGGCTTACCGTGCAGGCGTGGAATGCCACAAGGGCGACAAGGACGGCGGAATGCAGCCTCCTACACTTATGTTCTGCATGAGAGGTGTCAATGTCCCTGAACTCCGCGATGCCATAGTGAACCATCACGAAGAATATGATATGGACGTGATGCCGCCTGAGCAGTTCAAGGAAGGGCCGTTCATCGTGGTCGGTTTCAGAAACAAGATCAATGAAGCCCGCGAAAAGGGGTATTCGATTCCTGTAGCGAGGACCATCCTCATTACCGGACTTGCGGATGATGAGATCTGGGTCAATATGTCCAGAGTCTGCGGTGTGGACTCCACGAAACCGGAAAGCTACACCAACGGTGAAATCACTGCGCGTACGCAGAATGATGAAATCGAAAGATATCTGCGTGACTTCATACCGGGATTTGAACATGCATGGAGAGACAAGGTCGCATCATTTATGGGAATACGCGAAAGCCGTGTGATAAAAGGCAAATATGTGCTGACGGCGGATGATATCCTTTCCTGCCGCAAATTCGAGGATTCGATAGGTGTGGCAAGTTATCCTGTGGATATCCATCACAGTCACGGAGATGACTGCACTATGATGTGGTGCCCGGACTGTTACGACCTCCCGTATCGTATGCTCGTGCCAGAAAATGTTGAGAATCTGCTTGTTGCGGGACGTTGTGCCTCGATGACGCATGAGGCTATGGCTTCAGCCCGCGTGATGTCCACCTGTATGGTGATGGGCGAGGGCGCAGGAAGAGCTGCCCGAATCGCAATTGAGGAAGGTGTGCCTGTTTCCAAGGTCAATGTGGAAGAAGTCCGGAAGGACCTGCGTGAAAGCGGAGCGTATCTCAGAGACTAATCGACAAACACACATCTTTAATACACTGAACCGACGTGAAAACATTGAAATACATACTTTCAGCTGCATTGGCATTGACAATGACAGTAGCGGCGACAGCCAGGATAGTGCGTGCTCCTCAGGAAAAAGGCACGCACAGGGTCTTGACCTGCAATATCCGAATTACCGGACTCAGCGAGGACGAAAATACTCCAGGCCAATGGGAAAATAGGAAGGAGGTCTGCAGGGACGTGATTCTTTCGCAGAAACCTGACATCATCTGCATGCAGGAGGTGATCTATGAGTCGTATGCATATATGAAGAAGGAGCTCAAGGGCTATACTTCATTCGGTTTTACCGGGCCGGAGATGGATCCGTACACTGAAGGGTATCATTACATTGGCAAGAATGTGATTTTCTTCAGGACTTCGAGGTATGAAATGACCGGTTCCGGCTGCTATTGGCTTTCTGAAGATCCGCTTATCGGTGGCAGCCTTTCATGGAACACGACTCGTGCGAGACATTGTAACTGGCTGAGACTCAGAGATAAGAAAACAGGAGAGGAGTTCCGCATAATGGATATCCATCTGGACCACAAGACTGAGCTGGCTCGTCAGGAACAGACCAAGCTGACTATTCGCGAGACCTCGCAGTATGCGGAAGATTTTCCGCAGATCCTGTGCGGTGATTTCAATTCCGGACCGAAGAAGGCGGCAGCAGGATTTTTGCGTGAGGCCGGATGGAAAGACGCTTATGAGACGCTCGGCATCCCTGAACGGAATTCATTCCAGGGATTCAAGGGCGAGAATTATAAGAAACCGAAGCCGAGAATCGACTTCATCTTCATGCGCGGTGCTGTGCAGCCTGTGTATTGCAAGATGCTGACGGATACTGTCAATGGTATTCTACCGAGTGACCATTATTTCATTGTGGCGGATTTGAAGATAGGAAATAACGACTAAATTTTCGATATATGACATCAGACCAGGCCAGAATCAGGCAATACATTGAGGAAAACAAGGACAGGTTCTTCGAGGAACTGTTCTCGCTTATGAGAATACCTTCGGTCAGCGCGAAGCCGGAGAACAAACAGGACATGTGGAAGTGTGCGGAGCGTTATGCAGAACTTCTCAGGGAGGCCGGTGCAGATGAGGCCGGTGTGTTCCCGACAGAGGGGAATCCTGTAGTCTTCGGGCAGAAGATCATTGACCCTGCATTTAAGACGGCATTGGTTTACGGTCATTATGACGTGCAGCCGGCAGAGCCTCTCGAGAAATGGAAGTCGGATCCTTTCGAGCCGGAAATCCACGACGGAGCCATCTGGGGACGCGGTGCCAATGACGACAAGGGCCAGACTTTTATGCACGTGAAGGCTTTCGAGTACCTTGTAAGGAACGGACTGCTCAAGCACAATGTGAAATTCATCTTCGAAGGTGAGGAGGAAGTCGGCAGCAAGAATCTTCCGGCCTGGGTCGAAGCTAACAAGGAAAGGCTTGCCTGCGACGTGATTCTCGTTTCGGACACGACAATGTTGTCCGACAAGGTGCCTTCCATCAACTGCGGAATGCGCGGCGTGACTTATCTTCAGGTCAATGTCAAGGGACCTGACAAGGACTTGCATTCAGGACATTACGGCGGGGCAGTGGCCAATCCGATAAATACTCTGTGTGATATGATTTCGTCATTGATAGACGAGGACGGAAGAGTCTCCATTCCTGGGTTCTATGACGATGTGGAGGAACTTTCTGCTGAGGACAGGGCCTCACTCGCACGTGCGCCGTTCGATATGGAAGAATATAAGGAGAGCATCGGCATCAAGGAAGTCAAGGGCGAAAAGGGCTACACTACGCTTGAGCATACTGCGATCAGACCTTGTCTGGATGTATGCGGAATCTGGGGCGGCTACACTGGAGTAGGCAGCAAAACTGTGCTTCCGTCAGAGGCTCATGCCAAAATTTCCATGCGCATCGTGCCGAACCAGAAGGCTGACAAGATCATTGACCTGGCTGCAAAGCATATCCTCGCGATAGCGCCTCCTTATGTCGAGGTCAACGTCGAGAAGATGGAGGCGGGCAACGGATTCCTGATTCCGATCACTTCTCCGGCTTACAAGGCAGCATCCCGTGCGATGACGGAAGTCTATGGTATTGAGCCTGTTCCAAGTCGTGGCGGCGGCAGTATCTGTGTGCTTGCGGACATGAGGAACATTCTCGGTGCGGACCCTCTGCTGATGGGCTTCGGTCTGGAGCGTGACACCATCCACTCTCCGAACGAGAGTTATCTGCTCCGTCAGTTCTATGCGGGAATTGAGTCTATAACCCTGTTTTACGAATATTGGAAATAATCATAATAAACTAATAATGAACGAATTAAATACTATACTGGGAAATTTCGCGATTGAGGGCGAAATCAGTGAAATCAAGCCTCTCGGCAACGGACTTATCAATGACACTTACAAGGTGACCACAGCCGGCGATGCGCCTGACTATGTGCTGCAGCGGATCAACAATGCCATCTTCCAGGATGTGGACATGCTTCAGAACAATATCGAGGCAGTAACTTCACACATCCGCAAGAAACTTGTCGAGGCAGGGGAAAATGACATTGACCGTAAAGTGTTGAGATTTATCCCTTTGAAGGACTCGGCCAAGACTTATCTTGAGGTGGACGGAAAGTTCTGGAGAGTGTCTGTTTTCATTCCTGACGCCTACACTTACGAGACTGTAAATCCTGAGTATTCTTACTGTGCCGGCAAGGCTTTCGGTAATTTCGAGTCAATGCTTTCTGACCTCGGCACCGAGCTTGGCGAGACAATTCCTGATTTCCATAATATGGAACTCCGTATGGCTCAGCTTATCGACGCCGTGGAAAATGACTGCCGCTGCAGGATTGACGAACCGGAAGATGGCGACGGAAGGGAGCCGATTGCTGATGACCCTGACCACAGTGACGAGGTAGTGGCAATGCTGGATGATATCGACGAGCACAGTGAAGAGATGTGCAAGGCGGAGCGTATGTATCGCGACGGGCAGCTGCCTAAACGTATCTGCCACTGCGATACCAAGGTCAATAACATGATGTTCGACAAGGATGGCAACGTCTTGTGTGTCATCGACTTGGATACTGTGATGCCGAGCTTTGTGTTCTCGGATTTCGGTGATTTCCTGCGCACTGCGGCCAATACCGCGCCTGAGGATGAGCCGGATACTTCCAAGATCAGTTTCAATATGGATATCTTCAAGGCGTTCGCACGTGGATATATCGAGTCCACCAAAGGCTTCCTGACTGACGTGGAGAAGGAGAATCTGCCTTATGCTGCATGTATGTTCCCGTTTATGCAGGCTGTGAGGTTCCTCGCTGACTATCTTAGCGGCGACACCTATTTCAAGACCAAGTACATCGACCATAACTTTGTCCGCGCGCGTGCCCAGATGGCTCTGTTCCATAGCGCAATGGATCATCGTCAGGAGATGACCGACTTCATCAACAGCCTTTAATATTTTCTAAGAGGGTGACCCGGATTTTTTGGGGCACCCTCTTTCGTATATCCTGTTTTTAAGAATGCGATTACAGAGTGTATGAAATGCTCAGATAACATAATTGTCAGAAAAACTGAATTAAATGACATTGAGCATTTGAAAGATATATTCGCTCGCGCAAGGTCTTTTATGGAAATGACCGGCAATCCCGACCAGTGGGGAGACGGCTACCCGAGCGAAGAGCTCATTTTGGATGATATCAGCAGTGGGGACAGCTACGTCTGCGTCTCGGAAGGACGTGTTGTCGCCACTTTCGTCCTGCGCGGCGGTGATGACCCGACCTATGCACAAATATATGAAGGCCAATGGCTTGACTCTGCGCCATACGCCACTATCCACCGGATTGCATCATCCGGGGAGGTAAAGCGCATCTTTCACATTGCTCTTCAGTTTGCATTAACCCTATACGACAGCATCCGTATCGACACCCACAGCGACAACAAAGTCATGCAGGCGGCCATCCTCAAGGAAGGCTTCCGCTACTGTGGCGTCATCCGCTGCTGGAACGGTACGGAACGTCTTGCCTATCAGTATATTAAGTGATTGTTTGTCAGAAAAATGACCGCTAGAATGTAAGTGCCAGCGCTTTTGCGAGTGCTGATGCTTCAGCGATTCTCTCCTCCACTTCTTCAGTGGAGAGGTAATCCAGATTGTGCGCAGCTACAGTGATGACGTCGCCAAGGCCCCATAGTGTGGACAATGCCCTGAGATATGGACTCCCTTGTTCCTGCAGGCTTCAGGTTCCGATGTTCATGCCCCTCGTGGTGATGTACATCACCTTTTTGCATTTACAGAGCCTGTGCATGTGCTTCCGTTGTCAGTAAATGTCACCCCATATAGCGACATGTTCTCGAAAAACGCCTTCAGCACCGACGGAAAACTCATATCCCAGAACGGCGCCGCCACGACCAGCCTGTCTGCTTCCGCGATTTTCCGGGCCAATGCCACGGTCGCCTCAGGAACAATGCCTGCGGTCCTCTCCCTAAGCATTTCCGGCGTTACCGGCAGCAGCCCTACTGCATTGACATCAATAGTTTCAATATCATATCTCGTCGAAAGCTCCTCTCTCGCCGCCTCAAGAATCCTTCTTGTCCTGGACACCTCTCTCATGCAGGAGTCGATAATCACAATCTTTTCCATACTGCAAACTTACAAAAACTAATCAATATGATGAAATCTGTTTTTCCTATATAGGGCCTTCAAGTTTCTTGAGCGACTGACCGAATTTCTCTTTGCCAGGTTACATTATTTGCTGTAAATTTAAGCAAATGCATTAACTTTGTCGGTAACGTTATAACACTATAATTATGATCGGATCAAGGATTCTTCTTTTCGGAACAGCCGCTGCGCTTCTGTTTAGTGCCAATGTCAATGATGCCTCTGCATGGGGCAAGAGAGAGCATGCCGCTATCGCATATATTGCGGAACAGAACCTTTCTCCAAGGGCTGCTAAGGCCGTGTCGGAGATTTTAGAGGGGCAGACAATGTCAAGTTACGCATCATGGCTGGACTACTACAAGCCGCAGATGATGATGAAGCTCACTGAGCCGCAGAAAGGAAAGATGCAGAGAACTATCCCGCACACGTTCCAGGTGGACTCTTCGCTCAGGGCATACCGCTATCCGGAGCACAGCTGTATAACTGTAATTGAAGAAAGCATTGACAAACTGAAGAACCGGGCTGATCTGGATGATTCCACAAGGACTCAATGTCTGCTGAACATCATTCACCTGGTGGGAGACATGCATTGTCCCGGACATGTCATTTATGCGGACAAGAGGGACCGCCACATCGGAGGTTTCGACATTATCTATCGCGGTACTCCGGTGCGTTATCACAGAGTCTGGGACAGTATGGTTACCGGTGAAACTTTCGCCGGCGGCATACAGGACCTGGCGCATTTCGCATTGACCTCCAGCAAGAAGCAGATCAAGAAATTCTGCTCCGGCACCATCTACGACTGGGGAACTGACACCGCCACCTCCACATGCGAAATCTGGAAGATCAAGGAAGGTGAAAAAGTGCCGGACACATACATGTACGACCACTGCCGAATTGCGCTCTCCCAGATTGAAAAAGCCGGATACCGCCTCGCCACAGTGCTGAATTCGATATTCTAGGGGTATGTTACGTTGTCCGTGTCAATGCCAATAACGTCGACTGATAATGCTGCCTGAAAACAAAGTAAAAACTTGGATTGTACTTTCGGTGTCGCTTTTTATCTTGATGTCTTGTGGTGCGTCAAGAACCATAATGACGACAGAAGAAGCGACAATCGGGAAGGACTATGCAAATAATGATGTCCTTGCTTTGATTGAAGACCTGCAGCGTTATCCTATGAGCAGAAATCTTACTGAGCAGATCCTTTTCTCAGAGTTGAATTATGAGAATTGCACATATTCTGATCTTAAGAGTTTCTCAGAAGCAGCAGACTTCGATTATAAGGCATTTGCATTTTTTGATTCCCTGAAGTTCGACAGGCAGGAGAAAGTCTTAAGTTCTCTTATTGACCAGCCCATTCAGGCAATAGGGGATTACTATAGGAGAAACGCAGATGAACATGAGTATCTGCAAGCATCATTGATGCCTCTGTTTTCTCGAGTCGATACTCTTGATTACGAATCACTTAAGAGACTGAATTCTGCCTTTGACTCTACGGATTTGCAATTCTTGGTCAAACCGCATTACTATCAGGTTCGAGACAGTCTCCTGAGTGAGATTTATTTGGCTGTCGAAGGTTATTTCAATGCAGAGCAAAGTTTGGCTGACCAAGTTGAAATTGCAATTAGGTCCCAGTGCGAAAATTATATCGAACAAGGGGTTACGACTATAATTTCTTCATTGAAAGAGAAAGAAGACAGGGGCTTTTTTAAAAGGGTGTTTCAACGTCAGGAAATGGATAATCTGTCATTTGAGGAGTATGCCGATACACTTATAAAGCAAAATCTGGATTTCGGGCGTATAACGAATATTGTCAATGAAAGACTCTTTAACTGGATCAACAGCAGTAATGAATATAGGCAAGAACTGATAGAAACGTATTTCGACAATATCTCCGAGTCTTGCAGCCAATTGAGAGACTCGCTTGAGACTCCGAAAGTTTTTGATATCAGGAGACATGATATTGAAAAAATTGAAAGTATAAAATTTACTGGATCTCTTTTGTCATGGGGATCTTTTGCGCTTGGATTTGTTCCTGGCATCGGATGGTTTGCTCCTCTTGTGGCAGATGTTGCAGATTTCGGTTTTTCCTTGAAGCAAGATGGTATGATCAATGAATCTATGATGAATCTGACAACCACACTGTATGAGGATTGCGTTGCAGCAGCTGATAAATACGTTTCCGCGGTCTTCGGGAATTTGAAGTCAGATATATGTCGGACTAGAGAGATTATAATGAGAAAGTTAGATGAAGAGTTTTAGGATAATGTCGGCAGTGGTAATCTGCATGATTACCATTTCGGGGAGTAGTTTATCTGCTTATGGGCAGGCAGGTCGTGTCACAAAAGGAATTATCGGTCTCTTCAGCAAGAAATCGGCAAAGAAAGGTGCGAAAGAGGTTACGGAAGAGGTTGTGGAAAAATCTGTGAAGAAAGGAGCAAAAGAGGGCGCTGAAAAAACATTGAAAGCGGCATATGAAGAAATTGTACAAACAATAATCAGCAAGAGTTCGTCTGTAAAACTGACTTCAAATGTTTCAAAAAAGACGACTTTGGAAGCAATACGTATGACTGGTGAGATAAATATTCAGCATTCTTTCGCAAATGTCATATCGAAAAATATAGGTAAGAGGTTGTTTCTTATCCAGGGTGGCAAGTCTATGGAGTCTCATGCAGATAATGTCGCAATGAAAGTCTTTATAAAAAAGAAAGGTACCATCGAGACCGTCCAAACTCTTGAACATAGAGCGGCAAGGCTTATGACTCAGGAGATGGAGAAGAAAGCGACTGAAAAAGCTGCCATAAAATATGCCGACAAACGAATCGGAAAAGTTTCGCTGGAAATGCTTGATGATGTCCCGGACGTAAGAGAAGCTGTCCATAGAATTCAGAAGAACGCTGCTGTGGCTTTCTCTGATGATAAATTGTATGTTGAGGCTGTAGGAAGAAGCAGAAAAGTCGGTTTCTCCGGAACGGCATCCCATATAATAATCGACGATAAGGGAGTTATACATGCTTCTTCCGGCATGAGTGGTAAATCTGATGCCGTGAATGAGTTCCTCAATACTCCGTTGCCGAATAAAAAGTATTGTGTGGATAATGCTGCAATATTTACGACTGATGGATTTGGCCGTACAATCAAGGTGGAATGCCACAGTTCGGCTCTGGACAAGTCTATAAGTGGGGCCTCTCAAGAAGTATCTGAGCTTAAGGCCAAAAGCTCCAGGGATGTAAAAGAGTCCATAAACCGCTTGTCTATGGATGTCAAGTCCCAGTGCTCCGGCAAATGGACCAAATTCGAAGCCAAGGAAAAGACCGCTATAATCCAAGGTAATGATGTCTGGAACAGCAAAATCATAAATTAGGGATTGTCGCTTAATATTTTCAATTTGACCGAAGCAGCCGACTGATCCCAT
>ULNT01019746.1_pt1 | contig 12001 bp, 8 predicted proteins | sample 1952001 | NCBI WGS metagenome assembly ULNT01 (sample SAMEA4835585, study PRJEB28245) | human gut metagenome | biome: gut microbiome; material: fecal sample | place: Denmark | collected 2008
ATATCACAGCCTAAATATGAAAAGGACTGCAATGCAAGATAGAAAAATACAAAAAAATATGTGTTCAGCCAACCCGAATCCGGATAAGCTCTTTTAACTTCTATCTGTTTCTCTAAACTATACATTGAATCCCACTTATACTTCGGGGTGCAAATATAGCAATTTTCCGTGAAAGGACAGCTATTTTCTGAATTATTTATATTTTGACAGGCCGCTATTCAATTTATGTTCCAAAGAAATTCTTTACCGACATTCACTAAATACAGATTCACATAAGTATATGTCTGTCACTAATCTTTCATTTCTTTATTACAAAGCCCAATATGATACAGAAACTATTCAGACAACCAGTCGATAAAATCACCCAAATACAACAAAAGAAAAGGTGTGTAACTTGATAAGCTACACACCTTTTTACTATTTATATCTAGTGATATTACTTCACTTCCTCAAAATCAGCATCCTGAACATTGTCATTCTTTCCGCCATTCTGAGTATTTGCCTGACCTGCATTAGGACCAGCCTGAGCACCGCCCTGTGCACCTGTCTGAGCATACATTTCTGCACTTGCTGCCTGGAATGCACTCTGAAGTTCTGCACTTGCAGCATCAATACCAGCCAAATCCTGAGCCTTATGGGCATCTTTCAGTTTCTGAAGAGCAGCTTCGATAGGAGCTTTCTTGTCAGCAGGAATCTTATCGCCCAAATCTTTCAGCTGGTTTTCAGTAGAGAAGATCAAGCTGTCAGCCTGGTTCAGTTTATCGATACGTTCTTTTTCTTTCTTATCAGCTTCTGCATTTGCTTCAGCTTCAGCTTTCATACGTTCGATTTCTTCCTTGCTCAAGCCAGATGAAGCTTCGATACGGATAGCCTGTTCCTTACCGGTTGCTTTATCTTTAGCAGAAACCTTCAGGATACCGTTTGCATCGATATCAAATGTTACTTCAATCTGAGGAACACCACGACGAGCCGGAGCAATACCTGTCAAATTGAACTGACCGATTGATTTGTTCTGAGCAGCCATCGGACGTTCACCCTGCAGAACGTGGATGGTAACTTCAGTCTGGTTATCAGCTGCTGTAGAGAATACTTCACTCTTCTTGCACGGAATAGTAGTGTTGGCATCAATCAATTTTGTCATCACACCACCCATGGTTTCAATACCCATTGACAGCGGAGTTACGTCCAAAAGAACTACACCCTTGATTTCATCTGTCAAAACGGCACCCTGAACTGCAGCACCTACAGCTACTACTTCATCCGGATTTACACCCTTAGAAGGAACTTTGCCGAAGAAATCTTCTACCAGTTTCTGAACAGCCGGTATACGAGAAGAACCACCTACAAGGATAACTTCATCGATATCAGAGTTACTCAAACCTGCATCACTCATTGCTTTCTTACAAGGTTCAAGACAAGCCTGAATCAAGTTGTGAGCCAAAGCTTCGAATTTAGCACGAGTCAAAGTCTTAACCAAGTGCTTAGGCACACCAGCTACCGGCATGATGTACGGCAAGTTAATTTCTGTAGAAGTTGAAGAAGACAATTCGATCTTAGCTTTTTCAGCAGCTTCTTTCAAACGCTGCATAGCCATCGGATCTGTTGTCAGATCTGCACCTTCATCATTCTTGAATTCCTGTACCAACCAGTCGATGATTACCTGGTCGAAGTCATCACCACCCAGGTGAGTATCACCGTTAGTTGACAATACTTCGAATACACCACCACCAAATTCAAGTATAGAAATATCGAATGTACCACCACCAAGGTCGAATACAGCTACCTTCATATCTTTGTTAGACTTGTCTACACCATATGCCAAGGCAGCAGCAGTCGGTTCGTTCACAATACGTTTTACTTCCAGACCTGCAATCTGACCAGCTTCCTTAGTAGCCTGACGCTGTGAATCTGAGAAGTATGCCGGAACTGTAATAACAGCTTCAGTAACTTCCTGTCCCAGATAATCTTCAGCAGTCTTTTTCATTTTCTGAAGAATCATTGCTGAAATTTCCTGCGGAGTATACAGACGTCCGTCAATATCTACACGCGGAGTATTGTTATCACCTCTTACTACAGAGTAAGGTACACGTGAAATTTCTTTTTGAACCTGATCATAAGTTTCACCCATGAAACGTTTGATAGAATATACCGTACGTTTCGGATTTGTGATAGCCTGACGTTTTGCAGGATCACCAACCTTACGCTCACCGCCATCAACGAAACCTACAACAGAAGGAGTTGTACGTTTACCTTCGCTGTTGGCAATTACCACAGGTTCGTTACCTTCGAATACTGCAACACAAGAGTTTGTTGTTCCTAAGTCAATACCAATAATCTTTCCCATAATTGTATCTATTTTTATTATTTTTATTCTAGTTTACTCTGCAATGCCGAAGCATTACGTCTTCATTTAAACAAATGGCGTGCCAAAACAAATTAGCCTCATTTTTTAAACTCAACAGACATCTTGTCAGTAATATCTGACAGATTCAGCGAAAAAATACGCCATTTTTTACATTACGCCTTAAAAGTATCCCATTTATACCTATTCCTTATATATAATATTTCATATCTACGGTTCAGATATAGTTTCCTACAATTCGGAATCTCTATATAACGGTTAAGAAACGGCATCATTGAAATCTTATTTGCCACGATCTATTTTTGCAAAGAATAAAAACAATATCCAAGAGAAGATCAAAATGAAAAAAGTACTTTTATTCCTTGCATGTACGTATTGCCTCATATCATGCAACAACCAGTCTCCTAAAGAGGAAAAAGCCCCTAATGTAAAAATTATCCATGCAGAAAAACTGGAAGCATCTCCTGAACGCAGTTATTCATTCATTTCACAACCCTATAGGACTACGGAGCTCTCTTTCCGGGTAGGTGGCCCTATATATACATTCGAAGCACAAAGCGGACAGTTTTACCGAAAAGGAGATTTGATTGCTGCCATTGACGACCGTGACTTTCAGATTCGGAAACAACGCGCCGAAGCTGTTTTCAAACAGGCTGAAGCCGACTACAGACGAATCTCAAATCTATATGAAAAAGGTAATATATCAGGAACCAACTACGAAAAAGCCAAGGCCGATTATGAGAAAGCCCAGGCAGACTTTAAAACTGCTGCCAATGAATTAAAAGATACAAAGCTATATGCTCCTTTCGACGGATACATTCAAAATGTCAATATTGAACGTTATCAGGAAGTCAAAGCTTCTTATCCGATTGTGTCATTCATTGATTTATCCCAAATCAAAATAGAAGCTTACATACCAGAAGATATGGCCGTAAATGCCCGAAAGATATCTGCAGACGCCTGCAATATTGTCTTCAATAATTTGAAAGGAAAAACGTTTGTTCCGGAAAAGACTTTTGTCACACAAAGTGCAACAGACAATAATATCTCTTATTTATTCACTGCAATCATCAATAACTCAGACAACAGTTTATTAGGGGGGATGGTCGGCTCTCTATCAATCCCGACTCCCAGCTCATCTTCATCTTTACACCAGAGTGTCGCTATCCCCCAAACTGCTGTCTGTCACACCAATGAAAAGTTTAGCAAAATTTTTCCTGACCAACAAGGCCTTAAGCTGGCTGATGCTAATATTGATGTTGGGTGGAGGCATATTCGCATATAACAACATGGGAAAGCTCGAAGATGCACCATTTACCATCAAACAGGCCCTCGTCACCACTTCTTATCCGGGTGCTTCACCCATGGAAGTACAGCAACAAGTAACCGATGTTCTGGAAGAAGCAATCCAGTCATTGGGAGAATTGTATTATCTGAAAACAGAAAACCGGACAGGACTCTCTAAAATTACCGTATATGTAAAGAAAGAAATTCGTGCCAAAGATATGCAGCAACTTTGGGATAAACTCCGCCGAAAAGTCAATGATATACAAAACAAACTACCAGCCGGAGCCGGTCCTTCTGTTGTCAATGATGATTTTGGCGACGTCTTGGGAGTTTTTTATGGTCTAAGCAGTGAAACGCATACATACCGTGAACTGGAAGATTGTGCCAAAGATATAAAAAACGAATTATTAGATGTCAAAGATGTAGCCAAAGTAGAACTGTTCGGTATCCAGAACCGAACGATTGAAGTTACAGTCAATCCGTCATTATTGTCCCAAAGTGGTGTGATGATGAGTGACATCTCTTCTGCTTTTGAAAGACAAAACAAAGTTGTTGATGCCGGAGCCATTGAAACCTCAACCAACCGTCTCCGAATAGAAGCAACAGGAAGTTTTACCAATCTGGAAGAAATAGAAAATCTGACAATTGTTTCGCGCAAAGGCGAATATTTCCGTTTGGGAGAGATAGCAGACATTCAAGAAAGCTACTCACGTCCTGCAAGAAACCTGATGAGAATCGGTAATATTCCAGCTGTAGGTATAGCCATATCTACGGTTTCCGATGGAAATGTCGTTGAAATGGCAGAGCTGGTATCCCAACAAATCAATAAGATGAAAGCAGAAATGCCCGAGGGATACGAACTGGATATTATCTACGACCAAGGATATGAATCAGCCGTAGCCAACGATGGATTTATCATGAATCTGATCGTTTCCGTATTAACCGTAGTAGCGGTATTACTATTCTTCATCGGATTTAAGAATGGTTTTCTGATAGGCAGCGGACTTATATTCTCCATTTTCGGGACCTTGATCTACATGCAGGCAACAGGTATTGCCCTGCAGCGAATGTCACTGGCTGCCATAATCATTGCCATGGGAATGCTGGTAGATAACGCAATTGTTGTATACGATGCTGCATTGGTTAACATGCAGCGCGGCATGAGAAAACGCATAGCTATCCTAAATGCTGTATCAAGCACTGCCATGCCACTCCTCGGAGCTACTCTGATTGCAGTCCTCACCTTTCTGCCGGTGTATCTTTCACCCCATATTACAGGAGAAATCCTTTCTTCATTATTCATCGTGATAGCCGTTTCTCTGCTGCTCAGCTGGATTCTGGCCATCACACAAAACGTATTTTTCGTTCAAGAATTTGTAAGACGTCCACGACCGGAAGAATTGAAAAACGAATTGTTCAGCGGCCGTATATATGACTTCTTCCGCAAGGCATTAAGCTTTACAATTAAAAAAAGATATACAGTTATCGGATGCATGGTTGTGCTGCTGGCAATAGCAGGATGGGGATTCAAATATATTCCCCAACAGTTTATGCCATTATTAAACAAGCAGTACTTCTCCATTGACATGTGGCTACCGGAAGGAACACGTATCGAAGAAAGTGAAAGACAGGCAGCACAACTGACAGAATTTCTGCAAACCTTCGATGGCATCAAAAAAGTGTCTACTTATATCGGACAAACGCCACCAAGATATTATCTGGCTAATGCTGCTTACGGTCCGCAACCTAATTATGCTCAATGTCTGATAGAAGCGGAAAGCCCTGAAAAATCACGAGAGTTACAAGAAATATTATATCATGAACTGCCCGAAAGATTTCAGGATGCACTTATACGCGTCAACAGCTTTGAAATAAACAGCATCCCCCAGGCCTTGATTGAAGCCCGTTTCTGCGGCGATGATCCTGCCGTATTGGACTCCCTGACAAATATAGCTATTGGAATCATGCGCAAGAACCCGAAAGTGCTGAATGCACGCAATGAATGGGGAAACATGGCCATGATGATAAAGGCCGGTTATGATCCGGTAAAAGCAGGAAGGCTGAACATCGGACGCAGTGACATTATGAATGCCGTGAAATCAGTAAACGATGGAACAGCCATAGGAGTTTATCGGGATAACGACAAGAAAGTTCCTGTCTTATTGCGTACTGAAACGAATTCCTCCTGGAATACAGAAGGGCTGGAAGATCTGCAAATATGGAACGGAACAAACTCTGCACCACTTGGCCAGGTAACTGACGGCCTCAACCTGGCATGGGAATATCCGCTTGTCCGTACATATAATCGCCAACTTTCCATGGCTGCCCAATGTGATGTGAAACGCGGACATACCATGAAAGAAGTACATTCCGAAATACGGGAAGAAATTGAAAACATCAAACTTCCTGAAGGATACAGTTTCTTCTGGGATTCACAATATAAAGACCAGAAAGAAGCAATGGCGGCCTTGACCAAATATTTCCCGCTGGCTATCATCATGCTGACAGTTATTCTGGTCATGCTTTTCGGAAGTTTCCGGCAACCGCTTATTATCTTTCTTATTTTGCCGTTATCACTCATCGGAATGGTATTCGGCCTGTTGCTTACCGGATTCCAGTTTGGTTTCTTTTGCATCGCCGGCTGGCTGGGACTATTGGGTATGATCATTAAAAATGTAATTGTCCTGCTGGATGAAGTCAATGTACAGCGACGGGCAGGCGTTGCCCCCTACACAGCAGTCATCGAAGCTACCGTTTCCAGAGTACGTCCGGTATTGATAGCAGCCCTGACAACCGTGTTCGGAAGCATCCCTCTCTTATTTGACGTCGTATTTGGCGGCATGGCAGCAACGATTGTATTCGGTCTGTCGTTCGCGACATTGCTTACTCTCTTTGTAACCCCAGCCTTATATGCCATTTTTTACAAAATATAATGTCTATAGCTTTATATCGAATTTTATGTGGAACTTTTTCTTAACTTTACCAACGATCCAGAGAATGAACAAATGGATTTTCCTGTGCCTGGCAGGTATTTCTATCCAGACCCAGGCACAGCAGAGCAATTTTTTACAAGAATACCGTGCCAAAGTGAAAGAATACAATCAAGACATAAAAGCTGCAGGATATGCCGTTTCCTTTGTCGGGTAATGCCAATTTCAACTATACCGGCAATCCGGCAGAGCTTTCCGTTGATATTCCTTCGCTTAATGAACCGGTAAGTTTTCAGGGACGGAACTCCAAATATGGAGCATCACTGACTCTGGCACAGCCCATTTATGCGGGAGGTGCAATAAAAGCCGGATACGATAAAGCTAAAAAAGAAAGTGAATTGTCACATTATGAGCAAATACGTATCACCAACAACATTATTTACGATGCGGATGTATACTACTGGAATAAAGTGGCACGCCAGGAAATGGTTACGGTTGCTGAAGAATTGAAAGAATCAGTATCCACTTTGGTCAAAGTAGTCAAAGACCGTGTCGATGAAGAATATTCAGACCGGAATGACCTGCTCATGGCCGAAGTAAAACTCAATGATGCTGAATACCGTCTGATCCAATTGCGCAATGATGCTGAAGTGGCACGCTTGTCAATGAATTCTTTCTCCGGAATTCCTTTCAATGAATTTATTGAAACTGATTCCGTCGTTATGTCATTGACGGATGTACAAGACTACTCCGAAACTTTAAACACAGCAATGGCCACCCGACCGGAACTGCAAATAGCCAGCCATAAAATTGATATTCAGAAAGCAGCATCCAAGATTGCCAACGCACAGTATCTGCCTAAACTGTCAGTCGGCATCGACGGCAGCTATTCATCTCCGGGCTATGACTTCAAGTCTGATCTGGATCCCAATTATGCCGTATATGCCAAATTATCTGTACCCATATTTGAGTGGGGAAAACTCAGGCATACCAAAAAATCAGGCAAATACAGTGTAAACATAGCTGTTGAGAATCATCAGAAAGTAACGGATAACATCTGTCTGGAGATAGAAACAGCCTTTTACAACTACTCACAAGCCATAGACAAATAAAATTAACCGAAAGCTCTCTGTCAAAAGCTGCAGACAATGAAAGAATGGCCATGGACAAATATAAAGAAGGTAATATTTCCATTGTCGAAGTGATAAATGCCCAGCTATACCATCAGGATGCCAAAGTCAACTACATTCAGTCTAAACTAAATGCACAGATTGCAAAAAGCGGATTGGACAGAGCGGTCGGCCGAATAGACACCATAACTCAATAATAATATCATATGAAAAGAAAACTGAAAAACATCAAGCGGTATTTATGGGATGTATTTTTATTCTCCGGAATAGGATGCTTCTCCTATTTCCTTCTGGTATATTATGCCGACATTCCCTCCCAGTATCAAGACCGGCTGATGACTTTTCAAGCCTTTGCAGCCGTTGTGGTATTGTTCAACGGAGTAGGACTCAGCGTAAAATACATCAATGAAAGACTGATGATGTACTATCAGTATTTTCTGAAAAACCACCGCATGTTGTCCGTTGGATTAATAACAGCTGCTATTATTCTTTTCATATCCAATTATCTGCTGCTCATTTCTACCAAATTGCTGATAGACTCCCCTCACCCTTTCATTCTGAAAGACAAAGGGCTGTATGTCATGCTTGCCGTATGGTTCGTAGAACTGATTATTGTAGGGCAGTTCATGTTAAACCGCTTTTATGTAGACCTGGTAAAGTTATACAAACGCGCAGAAGAGCTGGAAGAAAAAACAGCACAAGCCAGATATATGGCTTTACAAAACCAGTTAAATCCTCATTTCCTGTTCAACAGTCTGAATACACTTATTTCTGAAATAGAATATAACCCGATGAACGCCATAGAATTCACCCGAAACCTAGCCGATACATACAGATACATTCTTTATTGTCAGGATAAACATACCATCCCATTGAAAGAAGAACTTGACTTCCTTAATACTTACATTCTGCTTCAGAAAGTACGTTTGGGGGATTGCCTCGCTATCGACAACCGGATTGACGACAAATATTGGGATGTACCTATTCCGCCTTTAACTCTGCAACTGCTGATAGAAAACGTCATCAAGCACAATGTAATCAGCATCAGTAAACCGATGAAGGTCTGCCTGACAACGGAAATACTTAATAATGAAATCTGGCTCAGTGTTTCCAATCCGATAAAACTTAAACAGGGAGTCATCTCTTCGGGAAAAGGCCTCATGAATCTTTCCCAACGCTATAAATTATTGTGCAACAGAGAACTTATTATTGAAAACGACGAGGATAAATTTATTATAAAAGTACCTTTGCTATATGAATAAAATAAAAGCTGTAATTATAGAAGACGAATTCCCGACAGCCCGTCTGCTGAACAGAATGATCCAGAAAGTGCGGCCGGAATGGGAGGTTACCGTACTTCCCGGCACCATAGAAGGAGCTGTCAGCTGGTTCAAGGAGAATCCGCATCCGGACATCATATTCCTGGACATACAATTGAATGACGGCATTTCCTTTCTTTTCATCGAGCAGGCTCAGCCTAAAAGCATGATCGTCTTCACTACTGCTTACGACGAATATGCCGTACGTGCCTTTACGGTGAACAGCATTGATTATTTATTAAAACCGATTCATGAAGAAAGACTGCTGGATTCCATCTGCAAATTCGAACGTCTGTCGCCCTCTGCTCCGGAGAGCCAGAACTACAACATCGAACAGCTTTTAAAATCTTTCATGGAGAAAAAAGAGAAACAATACCGTACCCGCTTTCTGATCTCCGGAAATAAACAATGTTATCTCATTCAGGTTACAGATATCGCCTATTTCTATTCAGAAGAGAAAGTTACATTTGCCGTTACCAGAGACCACAAGTCACATGTCCTGGATTTTCCGCTAAACAAGCTGGAAGACCAACTGGATCCTCAGACCTTCTTTCGGCAAACAGGCAATATATTCTTTCCGCCGATTCCATCAGAAGTATCCAGAACCACTTCAACGGGAAAGCCGTCATCCGCATAGAGCCTTCTCCCCAGGATCCCGTCTACATCAGCCGGGACAAGGTTCCTTTGCTCAAACTTTGGCTGAACAAATAATAAAAAAAGACACAGAAACGATATTTCGGTTCACATCTTCCGTTTCTGTGTCTTTCCCATAATTATTCAGACAGCTTTCCTTCTGTATTCTTTACAAGTGTCAGTACGGCATTGCCTTCAGCATCCTGTAAGATGATAACCCCGTTCTCACCTGCCGCAAAACTTCTCACCTGATCAATGGCTTTCAGAATCTTTCCTTCCAGTTCCATGTTCGGACCAGCCATCATGGTTGAAATCATCTGTGAAAAGCGCAAAGAAGCAGGCTGGCCTTCTTCCTGTGAGAAGCCGCCGTTAATGAGATTGCATCCGGCATTTCCGTGTACCCGCATTTCTGCAGTATCAAAAGCCAGGAAAGGAACTTTATCTTCCTTGCCTACAACAACCTCTGCACCGTCCACTGTAGCAATCTTCCATTCACCTGCCAGATCAGCCAGTGACAATGCCTTTTGCTCACGTTTCTGCAAGATCACCAGTTCCTTACCTTCAGCATCGGTTAACGCAACTCCGGCTTCGGTTCCAGTATATCCGGCTACTTTGTTCAAGGCTTCCGTTACTACACGTTCAGTTTCCATATCCGGACACATCATACGGGTCATACCCATCTGGGTCAATTTGATTTTACCTGCATTTACAGAATCCAGTTCAAAAGCACCCATCATCCGGTTGCATCCGGCATTACCATAAATGCGTTTTCCTTCCATATCAAAACCAATAAACGGATCAGAATCTCCAGAAAGTTGCTGACCATTCACTTCCACAATATTCCATTCTCCAGAAAGATCGACGGCAACTGCATTCTTTCCAGAACCACAACTAGCCATCATCAGGGCAGCACAAACCACTGCCACACTTGAAAACATTTTCTTCATATAACTTTCGTTTTGATTATACTTTCCTTTGCAAAAATACAGAGATATTCCATTTACTGCATCAGGTTTGGAAAAATTTCTTATCTTTGCATACTGAACGGTAACGTTTACCGGGCATAAAAAGTTCAACTAAATAAATGAGTAAAGTATTGATTATCGGTGCAGGCGGTGTAGGTACCGTTGTTGCACACAAAGTGGCTCAACATCCTGAAGTATTCACTGAGGTGATGATTGCCAGCCGTACCCAGTCAAAATGTGACGCGATTGTGAAAGCAATCGGCAACCCGAACATCAAGACCGCTAAAGTTGATGCAGACAATGTGGATGAACTGGTGACTTTATTCAACAGTTTTAAACCTGAAATCGTTATCAACGTAGCACTTCCTTATCAGGACCTGACAATCATGGAAGCCTGTCTGAAAGCGGGAGTGAATTATCTGGATACAGCCAATTATGAGCCGAAAGATGAAGCTCACTTTGAATACAGCTGGCAGTGGGCCTATAAGAAACGCTTCGAAGAAGCCGGACTGACAGCCATTCTGGGATGTGGATTCGACCCGGGAGTAAGCGGAGTATATACCGCATATGCAGCAAAACATCATTTCGACGAAATTCAATATCTCGACATTGTAGACTGCAATGCAGGTAACCACCATAAAGCTTTTGCAACCAACTTCAATCCGGAAATCAACATCCGTGAGATTACACAGAACGGACGTTATTATGAAAACGGCCAGTGGATTACAACCCAGCCACTGGAGTTCCATAAGGCTCTGACCTATCCGAATATCGGTCCGCGCGACTCTTATCTGCTGTATCACGAAGAACTGGAATCACTTGTCAAGAACTATCCGACTATCAAGCGTGCACGCTTCTGGATGACTTTCGGACAAGAATACCTGACTCACCTGCGTGTGATCCAGAACATCGGTATGGCCAGCATCGAACCGATCAACTATAATGGTATGGAAATCGTTCCGCTTCAGTTCCTGAAAGCCGTATTGCCTAATCCGCAGGATCTGGGTGAAAACTACGAAGGAGAGACTTCCATCGGTTGCCGTATCCGGGGTATCAAGGACGGAAAAGAACGTACTTATTATGTTTATAACAACTGTTCTCACCAGGCCGCTTACCAGGAAACCGGTATGCAGGGCGTAAGCTATACAACCGGTGTTCCGGCCATGATCGGAGCCATGATGTATCTGAAAGGCCTTTGGAAACGTCCGGGTGTATGGAATGTGGAAGAATTCGATCCGGATCCATTCATGGACGAACTGAACAAGAACGGATTGCCATGGCACGAAGTGTTCGACGGCGATCTCGAACTGTAATTCATCAATAGACATCTGGAAATTGGGAATCGGAAAAGGAAGTCAGGATTCTCTTTTTCGGC
>ULNT01035310.1_pt1 | contig 11870 bp, 10 predicted proteins | sample 1952001 | NCBI WGS metagenome assembly ULNT01 (sample SAMEA4835585, study PRJEB28245) | human gut metagenome | biome: gut microbiome; material: fecal sample | place: Denmark | collected 2008
CTTACCTACGAATACATCGTAGTCGCGGATAGGTTTAACATCGATCTGAGAACCCGGCAAGAATGCTTCGATACCGAATACGTCAACAATCATACCACCCTTAGTGCGGCACTTGATGTAACCCTTAATAATTTCTTCGTTTTCGAGAGCAGCGTTAACACGATCCCAAGAGCGAGTAGCACGTGCTTTCTTGTGAGACAAGATCAACTGTCCTTTTTTGTCTTCCTGATTTTCGATGTATACTTCTACAGTATCACCAACTTTCAGTTCAGGATTGTAGCGGAACTCGCTCAGAGGAATGATACCGTCTGACTTGTAACCGATGTTCACTACAACTTCGCGTTTGTTCATTGCGATTACAGTACCATCTACAACCTCACGGTCGTTTACCTTGTTCAAAGTACTGTCGTAAGCCTTTTCCTGATCTTCTTTGCTTACGCTGGTAGCTGCGCTACCGTTTTCGTAGTCTTCCCAGTTGAAATCTTCAATGGGATGTACATTTTTCAAGTTTTCCATTAAAAAATAATTGTTTTTAAATAACTAATTGTGTTAGACTTTATAATTGCTTTAAAATCGTGCGCAAAGGTACAATAATTTCCCGAATGCAAAATAATTTGCATTGAAAAAATGAGGAATACACTGAATATTAGTGCAAAATCACTTCATTGGCTTCAGTTTTACCACTTCGCCAAGCTCGGGAATCATAATTGGCATGCTGCGCAGTTTGGCTTCTTGGGCGAATACGTGGGGTGGGTCGAACAGTGGCTCGTCCGAGAGGTCGAACGTGCCGTAATGCATCGGTATGGACATTTTTGCTCCCATATCGCGTGCGGCGGTAAGTGCATCGTAAGGTGATATGTGATTTGGTTTCATAAACCAGCGGGGCTTGTAGGCACCTATACCTATCATGCAGTAGTCTATATGCGGAAACATTTCGGGCAGTTCCTTAAAGTGGCGTGCGTAGCCCGTATCACCACTATTATATATGGTGATGCCGTCGGCCTGAATCATGAACGCTCCCCATAAGCGTCCTCCTCCGTCGTTAACGCTTCGTTTGCTCCAGTGCTGTGCGGGCAGAAACGTGAGGCATAGGTTGCCGTCTATGTGTTGTTGGTACCATCCGGCTTCTATGACATTGAATGTAGGGAACCATTCTTTTATCAGAGCACCGGTTCCGATGCCGCAGAATACATTCATGCTGGGGTTCTCGGCTGCCAGACGTGTCAAGCTTGGCTTATCGAGGTGGTCGAAATGGTCATGACTGATGAGCAGATAGTCGATGTTTTTAAATACCGAGGCGTTTGCCGGACATGTACTGCGGCGTTTTACGAAAGGTATGCTGCCGAACACTGGGTCTACCATTATTCGTTTTCCGCCTATTTGTATGAAAAACGAATTATGCCCCAGCCAAATCAGGCAGTTGCCTACTACGTTATCCAGCGATTTTATGAAGTTGACCTTCGGATTCCATTTAATCTGTTTCTTTTCTTTCCGTTGCGGGTTGGGAGAGAACCTCCATTTCAGGATGTTGCCCATGCCAGGTTTCCAGTGGTGTTGGCGATTAAAAAACTTTCCCTTGGCTGTAGGGTTACCCCTCCAATGTGGGTTGACTGTATGTAAAAGTTCGTTTTTTCTGAAAGTTATTGTTTCTCCCATGTCTATAGATATCCGTCAACTATTATATAAAGTATGTTCGAATTTATTTTTCAAGCAGGTCTTTCAAGAAGGCGTCCAGTTCTTCGTCCAGGCCTTTAAGCAGTTCGTCATCAAGAAGCATTGTGTCCTCATCGTCTACCAGCAGCAACTCTGATACGGTCTCTTTGTCATCGTCTACCAATACGAACGAGTAAGGCTTCATAAGGCATAGATGGTCTAATTCGCCTTCGTCCTTAATGGCGTTTAGTGCACCTTTTAATATATTGCCAGCTTCTTTATAGAAATCGTCATCGTTATACTCTACCCATTCATCGATGATGGTGCGCGATAATTCTTCATCATCGTCGTTGAATACGATAAGTTCTCCACTGTCTTGTTTAGGCTGTAGATGGATATCGGTGACAATAGATTTGTCATCGCTTGCTTTGTATCTTTCTAACGCCTCTTTCAGGGTGGAGGTGATGGCAGAATGTGACTGTTCACTAATGTTCATGATAATCTATGTTTTTGTTTGCTCTATAAGTGCATCAAATTTACGAAAAAAACGGAATGCGCAAGCCTTCGCAGTGATTTATCTTTAAAAAATGTTATCAAAAACGGTCCATTTGAGTTTTTATACGTGCGAATTTGCTGATTCTTTCTTTTAATAGTGCTGAATAGTACTTCCACTCTGCTCTGCTTTCATTGTCGGTTATGAAGCCTTGGGCGGTGTCGAGCCATTTTTCGGCCTCGGTCAACTGTCCGTTCATTTCGTAAGCCAATGCTATATTGAAAGCGGTGCGCATCTTTACTTTCTTTGATTTAGATTTGTCGAAAATCGATTTCCAGATTTCGGATGCCGATTCCCAATCGTTTTCGCGTACGCATACGGCTGCATCGCGCATATCGGCCATGCCTCCGGTGTAGTAGATACGGCTTGTCTGGGTCCAGTAGGGTACTAGTTGGTTGCTCATGATGTGCGCTCCGAATTCTGCGGCTTCTTTAAGCATTTCCTTGTCAGACGGTATATTATCTACCGTCCAGTCCAGAGAGTCGGTGGTGTGTATAATCTGTATAGGCTTGCTTCGTGTGGGCACATGCAGGCTGACTACGGGCGTTACCTTTACGCGTATTACAGGAATTTTCTCTTGCATCCCGAGGTATCGGATGTATTTCTTCTCCTTGTTAATAAGTATGCGGTCTAGCGAGAAAAGTATGTCGGCATTCAGCATTTGGCAAAGTTCTGTCACTTCTTCTTGCTTCAGCGTATTAACGGGAAATGCTTGAGCTTCGTTATTCAGATTGTCGTCTGTAGGTTTGACTATCTTTTTGTGGTTGAGTGCGGAATCGCATATTATAACCTCGTCAAAATATTTAGAGTCGGCCAGTGCGGACGCTAACGCGGATGCCGATTGTTTTCCATCGCCCTCCGTCTCTCCTAATGTCATGATGTTGTTGGCCGCATCGGGTATCTGAGGCATATTGTTCACTACGGCAATCTGTCTTACGGATGCGGGGAAGTTGGCTTGAGCGGCAGGGTTCAGTTGGTCGAATGTAAGCGACTCTATTGATGAGCATGAGGTCATTACACTCAGTACCACACAGGCTATAGCGATGATATTTTTCATTTTGGCATTTGTTTTTTGTGTTTCTATGATACAAATATAGCGTTATTCGCAATTACTGAAGAAATAAAAATAGTGAAACGAACACAAAGAGCTTAAAATACGTAATTTTGCGCATCTTAAATACAAAAATACATACTAGATGGATGCTATTGTTTCACAAATGATTATCCTGTTCATACTTGTTATAGTGGGATACGGATTGAGTAAAAAGAAACTGATGGACGTTGAGTTCGACAGAAAGCTGTCTTCTTTCGTTATTCTGGTTAGTTGCCCGTGCCTGATTTTGTCGTCGGTTATGAGCGGCGAAATGCCTGACAGAAAGCTTATACTGCCTTTGCTGGCTGTAGGTTTCGCAACTTATATAATTCTGATAGGCGGAGCGTTTTTGCTGCCTCGTATTTTTCCGATAAAGAAAGAAGAGCGCGGGATATACAGTTTTATGTTGGCTTTTGGTAACGTAGGTTTTATAGGCTATCCTATTGTAGCCTCTATATTCGGCCCTCAGGCTGTATTCTATGCCAGCATACTTAACGTGCCAAATACCTTGGTGATATTTGTATTAGGAACACTGTTTATTTCGGATGATGCAGGAAGGGTTAGGTTTGATTGGAGTACGCTTTACTGTCCTGCTATGATAGCATCTTATTTAGCTATTCTTATTGTTGCTGTAGGATGGGTGCCGCCTTATACTATAAGCACCCCGTGTCAGTTGCTTGGTAACATGACAGTGCCTTCTGCCTTACTGATTATCGGTTCTTCGATGGCGCAGATTCCAGTCCGCCGTATGTTGGGAAATGCAGGTATTTGTCTTATGTCTGCTTTTCGTCTGGTGCTGATGCCGTTGTTGATATTGTGGGTATCAAGGCTGTGTTATGTAGACGAGCAGATAGCGGATATCAATATGGTGCTTGCGGCAATGCCCGTAGCTTCGTACGGCACTTTGTTCTGTATACAGTATCATAGGGGAGAGGCGGTGATGGCGCAAGGTACTTTCATTACCACGCTACTTTCGGTGCTTACTATCCCGTTGATTACCATGCTTTTCTGAAAGATAAAAACAAAGTCGTCTTACTTCGACCGATGTGAACGCTTACTTCGACCGATGTGAGCGTTCATATCGACCGATACGCGTGCTTACTTCGGTCGAAGTAAGACGACTTGATTGAGAATCAGTCATAAAGAAAGGCGCTACAAGGAATGAGTCCCGTAGCGCCTTCTTCGTTTTATACACCTTTAAACAAAATGAATATTTACATATTCATAAATGAACAACCTAATTTATAGGGCGTTTTTATTTTCTTGCTTCAGCAACGTAAGCCAATGCTTCTTTGCACTTTTCTGTTACGTATGCCCAGTCTTCAGCTGCAACCTTATCTTTCGGGAACAACTTAGAACCCATACCTACGCAGAATACACCAGCCTTAATCCATGAAGTCAAGTTTTCCTGTGTTGGTTCTACACCACCGGTAACCATCAGCTTAGACCATGGCATCGGAGCTAATAAACCTTTAACCAATTTCGGGCCAAGTACATCACCCGGGAAAATCTTGCAAAGATCGCAACCCATTTCCTGTGCGAAACCAACTTCTGATACGCTTCCGCAACCCGGAGTGTAAGCTACCAAACGGCGGTTGCAAACTTTAGCGATTTCAGGGTTGAACAACGGACCAACGATAAAGTTAGCGCCCAACTGGATGTACAATGAAGCAGTAGCAGGGTCAACGATAGAACCTACACCCATTGCCATTTCAGGGCATTCTTTAGCTGCGAATTTTACCACTTCGGCAAATACTTCGTGAGCAAAGTCACCACGGTTAGTGAATTCGAAAGCACGTACGCCGCCTTCATAGCAAGCCTTTACCACTTTCTTTGCAACTTCTGCATCTTTGTGATAGAATACAGGAACCATTCCAGTTGAACCAATCTTGTTCAACACTGCGATTTTATCAAATTTAGCCATTATTTTAAAATCCTCTAGATTAAACTATTCTTTTTGTCCCAATTATCTCTGAACACGTCCGCTTGCGTCGCCACCAGCCAAAGCTTCAACTTCTTCTACAGAAACCAAGTTGAAGTCGCCGTTGATAGTGTGTTTCAAAGCAGAAGCAGCAACTGCGAATTCAAGAGCTTCGCCCTGGTTAGGCTTAGTAAGCAAGCCGTGGATAACACCACCAGAGAATGAGTCGCCACCACCTACGCGGTCGATGATAGGGTTGATATCGTAACGTTTTGATTCGTAGAATTCTTCGCCATTGTAAATCATAGCCTTCCAGCCGTTGTGAGTAGCAGAGAATGATTCGCGCAATGTAGAGATAACATACTTGAATCCGAATTCTTTAGCCATTGCAGTGAAGATACCTTTGTATCCTGCAGCGTCAGTCTTACCGCCTTCTACGTCAGCATCGGGTTTGAATCCCAAGCAGAGTTCAGCGTCTTCTTCGTTACCTATACATACGTCTACATACTGCATCAACGGTTTCATGATAGACTGAGCTTTTTCTTTAGTCCACAGTTTTTTGCGGAAGTTCAAGTCTACAGATACTGTTACTCCGTGACGTTTTGCAGCTTCGCAAGCCAATTTAGTAAGTTCGGCAGCCTTGTCAGAAATAGCAGGAGTAATACCCGACCAGTGGAACCAGTCAGCACCTTCCATGATAGCATCGAAATCGAAGTCGCAAGTGTCAGCTTCTGCGATAGCAGAGTGAGCGCGGTCATAGATAACCTTGCTAGGACGCATAGAAGCACCAGTTTCCAAGTAGTAGATACCTACACGGTCGCCACCACGAGCGATGAAGTCTGTCTTAACACCGTATTTACGCAGTGCGTTTACTGCAGACTGACCGATTTCGTGTTTCGGCAACTTAGTAACGAAGTAAGCATCGTGACCGTAGTTAGCGCAGCTAACTGCAACGTTTGCTTCACCACCACCATAAACTACATCAAAATTATCCGATTGAACGAAACGAGTGTTTCCCGGTGTAGACAATCTCAGCATGATTTCGCCTAAAGTAACAATTTTTCCCATTGTGAATCTTTTGTTCTATATTGATTAATATATAAATTTGAAATTTCGCTTATCATAGTACAATATACATTGTGCACGCACACAAAGGTACGGTTTATTTTTTATCTACCAAAAAAAAGATATATATTTGTGACGAAAAAACGTTTTTAGAGAGAAAGTAATACCATAACAATATTTCTATATATAATAATAGGTGTAAAAAGAACGTAGATAACCATGAATAAACCAAACGAACGAATACGAATAAAAGACATTGCAAGTAAAGCGGGTGTGTCGGTCGGCACGGTAGACCGAGTGTTGCATGGACGTACCGGTGTGTCTGAGGCGAGCAGACAGAAGGTGGAGGAGATACTTCGCCAGCTCGATTATCAGCCTAACATGTATGCCAGTGCATTGGCGTCGAACAAGAAATACAGATTTGCGTGCTTGTTGCCGTCGCACAGTGAAGGAGAATACTGGGTAGACGTGGAGCAAGGAATGAAGCAGGCTGTAGAAAAGTTCTCAGACTTTCATGTATCGGTCGATATCGATTACTATGACCAGTATGAAGTTGGCTCTTTCGAGGCGGCAGGCAAGCGTATGCTTGAAAAACAGCCCGACGGAATGATTATTTCTCCGTCTATCGAGTCAGAAACTGCCATGATTACAGAGAAGTTAGAAGCAAGCGATATACCTTATATATTTATAGACTCTAATATAGAACGCTTGCATCCGTTGGCTTTCTTCGCTCAAAACGCACGGCAGAGTGGATGTTTCGCGGCGCGAATGATGCGTATGATGATGCACGATAGCAAGGAACTCGTTATCTTCCGGCAGATAAGCAAAGGAAGATTGGGCTCTAATCAGCAGCTGAAAAGAGAAGAGGGTTTCCATGAATATATTCGCGAGCATTGTCCTGAGGTTACGGTGCACGAAGTAAACCTGTACGCCAAACGTCCAGGAGAAGACGAGGCGATAATAGACGACTTCGTGACAAAGCACCCGGAGGTACGCTATGGCATTACCTTTAATTCGAAGGCATACGTGATAGGTGAGTATATGCTGAAGCATAAACGAGATGACTTTAAGCTGATGGGTTACGACTTGCTGCGCAGAAATGTGGCTTGCCTGAAAGAAAACGCCATTGATTTCATTATAGCTCAGCAACCTACAACGCAGGGATACAACAGCGTGGAGAGCTTATGCAACCATCTTATTTTAAAGAAAACAATAAAGAGCGTTAATTATATGCCTATAACATTATTGAGTATAGAGAATATAGACTTTTACCTTGATGCGCTTACCAACAATAACTAATACAATAAATTACCAACAATAACCAATACAATATTACAAAATGGAGAAAACATACCTGAAAATTAATCCGGCCGACAACGTAGCGGTTGCAATCATGCCTCTGAAAGCTGGCGAGACTATTTGTGTAGACGATAAGGAAATCGTTTTGAAAACCGATATTCCGGCAGGGCATAAGGTTACGCTGAAAGATTTTTCTGAAGGGGAAAACATCATTAAATACGGATATCCTATCGGACATGCTATCAAGGCAGTGCCGCAGGGTTGCTGGATATGCGAGAAGGAAATCAAGACTAATTTGGCTGGTCTGTTGGATTATACTTATAATCCGGTAAGCGTGTCGCTTGATATTCCTAAGGAGAATCTCACTTTCAAGGGATTCCGTCGTAAGAATGGTGATGTGGGTGTGAGAAACGAGATTTGGATTATTCCTACCGTAGGTTGTGTAAATGGTATCGTAAACCAGTTGGCGGAGGCTCTTCGTAAAGAAACCAACACTGAAGGGGTAGATGCTATTGTAGCTTTCCCGCATAACTACGGCTGCTCTCAGTTGGGCGATGACCATGAGAATACCAAGAAGATTCTGCGCGACATGGTGCTTCATCCTAATGCAGGCGCTGTGTTGGTAGTAGGATTGGGATGCGAAAACAATCAGCCCGACATCTTCCGTGAATTTATAGGCGAATACGATGACGACCGCATCAAGTTTATGGTATCGCAAAAAGTGGATGATGAATTTGAAACAGGTATGGAGATTCTGCGCGACTTGTATGCTAAGTGTAAGCAGGATGTACGTACAGACATTCCGTTGTCTGAATTGCGTGTAGGATTGAAGTGTGGTGGTTCCGACGGATTCTCTGGTATTACCGCTAATCCGCTGCTTGGTATGTTCTCTGACTTCCTTATCGCTCAGGGCGGTACTTCAGTGCTTACCGAGGTGCCCGAAATGTTCGGTGCTGAAACTATCCTCATGAACCGATGCAAGACTAAAGAACTCTTCGAGCAGACTGTATCTTTGATTAATAACTTTAAGGAATACTTTTTGTCGCATGGCGAGCCTGTAGGCGAGAACCCATCACCGGGTAACAAGGCAGGTGGTATCTCTACCCTAGAAGAGAAGGCGTTGGGCTGTACTCAGAAGTGCGGTAAGAGTTATGTTTCTGGCGTTATGCCTTATGGCGAACGCATCGCTACCAAGGGTCTTAACCTGCTTTCTGCTCCGGGCAACGACTTGGTTGCAGCTACTGCTTTGGCTTCATGCGGTTGCCATATGGTATTGTTTACCACTGGTAGAGGAACTCCTTTCGGTACATACGTACCTACCATGAAGGTTTCTACCAATTCTAATTTGGCTAAGCACAAACCGGGATGGATTGACTTCAATGCCGGCGTGATAGTAGAAAACGAGCCGATGACCGAAACTTGCAAACATTTAGTTGACTACGTTATCCGTGTAGCAAGCGGTGAGTTTGTAAACAACGAAAAGAAAGATTATCGTGAGATAGCAATATTCAAGACAGGCGTTACACTGTAACCCTTGATTTGAGAGAATAAAGAATGCGCCGCATGATTTCGTCCGATTTCATGCGGCGCTTTTTTATCTTTTCATGGTTTTATTCGATAGTCACGCATATTTTCCGTAAGTTTGCCCCTTGGTAGAGCGGTGAGTTCTCGCTTCGTTCTGCCGAAGAGATAATTTCATTTTTAAACGAAACTAAAAATAGATTTATGGGAGGATTTGATTTTCAACAACTTATCAGTGCTTTCATTGTGCTGTTCGCGGTAATTGATATCTTTGGAGCTATACCTATTATTCTTGATTTAAGACAGAAGGGGCGTGATGTCAATGCTACAAAGGCTACTTTAATATCTTTTGCCTTACTGATAGGTTTTTTCTACGCCGGTGATATGTTGCTAAAGTTGTTTCAGGTTGATATCGCATCGTTTGCCGTAGCCGGAGCGTTTGTTTTGTTTCTGATGTCGATAGAGATGATACTCGATATTGAAGTGTTTAAGAATATAGGTCCTATCAAAGAGGCTACCTTGGTACCGCTGGTCTTTCCGCTGTTGGCTGGAGCGGCTTCGTTTACCACACTGCTTTCTCTGCGTGCGGAGTATGCGCCAATCAATATCGTGTTGGCGTTGACTCTTAACATGGCTTGGGTGTATATAGTGTTGCGTATGACCAACCGTGTGGAGCGTTTGCTCGGTAAAGGTGGAATCTATATTATCCGTAAGTTCTTCGGTATTATCTTGTTGGCTATTTCAGCCCGCTTGTTTACTGCAAACATTACATCGCTTATAGAACAGTTTCAGCACGCAGCTCAGCCGTAAAGCTATAGAATATTGCAGATAGTTAAGAGGTACTATTTTTAATCTTCTTTAAACTGCCATCATGCAGCATTTGTCTGCTTTTTGTAGTTATCTGTTTGAAAACTAAAAAAGACAGACTTATGAAAAAGATTATTCTATTGACTATGTTTTCCATGCTGATGTTGGCAGGAAACGTTAAGGCACAGCAAACAAAAGAGGATTCTATCCGTATTGAACAGGATATATTGCAGGCCAAGTTGGACAGTTTGTTGTATGATGAGGCTGTAAAAGCAATCGACGACAAGGCATTTACACTTGAAGCCGATCAGGTAGTATTTAAGTACGGTGAGTTTGCTTATGTAAATGCGAATACCAATTTTGTTTCTGTAAAAGGAGATAAAGCTGTAGTACAGGTGGCTTTTAATATTCCTGTAAGCGGTCCTAACGGATTAGGAGGTGTAACCGTAGAAGGCTCGGTTTCCGGTTATAAGAAGACTATCGACAAAAAGGGAACCATTCATTTGGAGTTTAATGTAATGGGAAACGGAATATCAGCTCAGGTTTTCGTTACTATGCCTAAGGGAACCAGCAATGCTTCTGTAGAAATCTCTCCTAATTTCAACTCGAATCGTTTGACTTTGAATGGTGTGGTATTGCCTATCCGTAAGAGTCACGTCTTTCAGGGACGTACGTTCTGATCTCAAAAACTGTAAATGGTGATATGGTATAAAAACAGCCGCATGGTCTCAATAGAAACCGTGCGGCTGTTTTATGAATTTCGGCAAGGTTTAAGCGTTGCTTCTCACTTCTTCTATATCTTGATAGAGATAACGCTTTATGCTCTTCTTGGCGGTCTTCTCGAATTCTTCGGGATACAGAGTAAAGCGTGTTATCTGTGCGTATGTTGGCAATTGCTTGTTCAACTCTACACGATTTGCCTCCAAAGCGTCTTCCAACTGCTTTTTACTTAGTCCTTGTGTAAACGCCTCTTCGTTATCAGGGTATACCAATGCTATCAGCTTGTTGTCTGAAAGCAGAACAAGCGATTCGTTTACAAACGGCATATTGTTCAGTCGTGCCTCTATTTCTTCTGGGTATATATTTTGTCCGGAAGCGGTAAGAAGCATATTCTTGCATCTTCCTTTTATGAATACGTTTCCTTCGGCATCCTTTATGGCCATATCGCCGGTGTGCAACCATCCGTCGCGGTCTATGGTCTGTGCGGTAGCCTCTTCGTTCTTGTAATATCCCATCATTACATTGTCGCCACGGCATACCAACTCACCTGGAATATTTTCCGGGTCGTCAGATAACACCTTGGTTTCCATATTCATCACCGTCTTTCCGCAAGAGGTGTATTTTATTTCATCCCATTTGCTGTGGCATATAAGCGGTGCCGCTTCTGTCATACCGTAAGCTATGGTGTAAGGAAAGTTAATCTTACGCAAGAAGGCTTCTACTTCGGCATTGAACGGTGCTCCGCCTACAACGATTTCTATAAAGTTTCCGCCGAATACCTCCATGGCATATTGGCGTATCATATCTTTAATCTTGTCGCTGATTACCGGCAACTTGAGCAACAGTTTGCCAAGATTGTTATCTACTTTAGGGAGGACATTCTTCTTGAATATCTTCTCTACTACCAGAGGTACGCAGCAGATGAGGCGAGGGCGGATTACGGCGAACGATTCGGTTATAATCTTAGGCGAAGGCATACGGGTAAGGAACCACAAATGCGCTCCAGAGGTAACACCGAAGATGAAATCGAATACAAGTCCAAATATATGACCCAACGGCAACATTGATACTATATGGTCGCCAGGCTTAAGCTCAATCTTAGAGCGTATATCCATGATGTTCGACACTACACTGCGGTATGAGAGCATAACCCCTTTAGAGTAACCTGTAGTACCCGACGTGTAATTGATGATTGCCAACTCTTCAGGCTGTTCGCGTCTGTAAGACACGTCTGAAGC
>ULNT01032603.1_pt1 | contig 11868 bp, 11 predicted proteins | sample 1952001 | NCBI WGS metagenome assembly ULNT01 (sample SAMEA4835585, study PRJEB28245) | human gut metagenome | biome: gut microbiome; material: fecal sample | place: Denmark | collected 2008
TAATATAATACATTGCTAATATATAAATCCCTGTAACCATTGCAGTTATAGGGATTTTTATTTCCAGTAATTTCATTCGTTTAACTGATGACCCACCCCCTCCTATTTTTCAATATCAATCAAAAGTATTGCAAATAATTGTCTAAAATTACGGAATGAAATTGGTTCTTTAAATCATAAATCGGTTATACAATTAAGAGTTGGTTTAGGATAAAAGGAGGTCAAAACGAAGATTATTTATATGCAATCTGGCATTTTTGAAAATTTAAAAACAAGCAAAATTCAACAACCTGTTTTATCCTGCATATACTCAAAGAACGATTATCATAATATAAAATTGACGAGCAAGAAAAACTAGATCAAATCCCTGTATCTTAAATATTATCAAAAAAAGGAAGGCTGTTTTCACGCCCTCCTGTCTGTCCGCACAATTATATAATCCCGTATTTGCAGTATCTCACAGAAGGTAGAGTTAGCTGATGCCTAACATGATAGCCCCTTTACCTAGTTGTTTTCGGTCTGTTCGAACTAATATACATTTTAATATCAGACTTCCCCTGCCAAATTCACATCAAAAACGAGGTTTTACAAATTTGTCATCTGGAGATGTAAAAGACAACCCCGGAACAGAACGGCGGATATCTTTATAGGCATGTTCTTTAATCAGTGAATAATCTGTAGCATCCAAAGCATAGTAATAATCATCTTTATCTGTCGATAACTTTACAGTCCAGTCAAACATATTTCCAAAGATGGTCAACTCATCTTTTGCCGGATCGAAACCGGGGAGAGCTGATTTCACCAAACTTCCATCACTATTGATAATATAAAAATGATGCTTGCTATCTACCATATACCCCAAAGTCCGACGGCTACGGAATTCAGTAATAAACACATATTCCGGCAAGACTCCTTCAGGCAACTGAATAGCTTTCACATACGGACGTCTTTTGGTGCACTTCAGATGGAACAATTTATGGTTGGCATCTAAAACCAGATATCCCTCATCATAGTCTTTACGAGTAGTTGGATTGCCCGAAGCATAGCATGCAGGAAAAGCAAACCCTTTCTGAACCAGCATATCCGTAAACAATTTACTTTTCGCCTCATCGATACAATTCGTTTCCATACGAATAAATTCTATACCTTTATCGGTAAAACGGAATGCATCTTCGGGCATTTTCAAATCCACCCGTTTGGACATGGACTCCATCAGAAAATAGAGTCCTGTCTGGGGAGCATTGATGGCTGACGGCACACTCTTGAAAGTAAAGTTTGTCAATTGAATATCTTTCGGACTAACTGCCTTACCACAAATGGTATCAGGGAAACGTTCGTCCGCCGTAAGCTGGCGCACATAGAGAGAAGGCAACAAACTGTCTACCTGCTGTTGTGTATATGTATTGCCTTTCGTATCATAGCGGTGAAGTTGCTTATTCTCATCTAGTTGTGTAATAACAAAATCACCAAGTACGGAACTATACATAGTAAAAGGAGTTTTGACAGGCTTCAGTGTGAGAAAAGCATAACACCAAGGCAACTGCCATACAAGCAGGACAGCTACGGTAATATAAAAAAATATTTTGCTGAATCGAATCATGTTTGTTTGATTTTTTAATAATAAACATTCAATTAGTCTTGCTTACCGGCCTTGAACCGTACCACAGAAATCCACGAAAGAGAAGCGGCAAGCAACGTATAAAGTGTCAGACAGGGCAAGAAACTATTATATGCCTCCGCTCCCGGAGCCAGAAAGTAGACACGGAAAATCAATGCCGCAATAATCAGATTCAAAACCCTGCGCTTCCATGTGGGTTCCAGGCAAATCCATGAAACAAGCAGATAACCGGCAAATCCGGCAAAAAACCATGGAGCCGCAGATAATAAAACACGCTGCACCAACTCACTTGTAAAATGTTGTGGCAGATAAACTCCCATCATAATAAAACTCATAGCAAAACAGGTCACCAGTGCAAGTACGCCATAGGCCAACATTGACATGACCATTTTCTTCTGTGAATAAGGCAAATGCAAAGTAAGCTTCAAACACTTACGTTGCATCTCGGGGAAAAACTGTACGGCAGCAAGCAAGATACCGATAAGTAAAGGGACAAATTGCAACAAATCAATAAATATAGCATCCTTCTGGACCATCACTACCCATAAATGATCGATTCCCTGTATGGCAATGGTACGGCCAATACGAAGCATGGAATATCCTGTGATCCCTATCATAAAAAGAGTTGCCAGCAACCAATACCAACGCGTTTTTATCCACTCTTTATAAAATATGGCTTGTATCATATTTCTTCTATTTAGTTTACATATTAATACTTTCCGGTAAGACCGATAAAGGCATCTTCCAGACTTACATTTTCGTGCTGCAAACCAGTAAAGGGAACTTGACTTTCCTTCAACAGTTTCTCCACATCCACGGGAGGCAAAAAGGAGTACGTTTCCAAGGTTTGACGAATGACAGCCGGATGATAGCAAGTTGCCGGCAACTGAGGCTGATAACCCTCGGGCACAGTACAAGTATATCTTCTCAGCTCTTTCATCAACGTTTCAATAGGGCTGTTGAATAAGGATAGAGCCATAATCCATAATAATACAATCATCAATCAACCGCTCCATATCCTGAATAATATGGGAAGTCAGGAAAACAGTCTTGTTCTCGGAACGGGCATAATCACGTAAATAATCCACAAAAAGACGGCGATAGCCCGGATCAAGTCCTAAAGAGAAATCATCCAGAATCAACAACTCCGGATTTTGTGCCAGGATCAGTCCCAATGCCACTTGCGAACGCTGTCCGTTCGACATTCTTGAGATACGTTGTCCCGGAGCTACCTTCAATTTATTCATCAAGTCATAATAAGCCTCCTTTTTCCATTGTCCCGGATAAAAAGAAGCATAAAACTTTTCTATTTGTGTGATATTCATAAACTGATATTGAACATGACCTTCCAGCAATAAACCGATATTCCTGCGTAAAGCAGGATTCATGGTCTGAATGTTCTCACCAAAGATGCGACATTCGCCTGAACGCGGCTGAAGATAACCGCTCAATATATTAATGGTTGTCGTTTTCCCTGTACCATTTTTACCCAACAACCCCAAGATACGCCCTTGAGGAACTTCAAAACTCAAGTTCTCATAAATCTTGCGTTGACCGTAATAATGGGTCAGGTTCTTACATTCTATAATTGCACTCATGCTTTATAAATCATTTTTCGTTTGCTATTAGAAACACGCCAGGAAAAGAATAGGAATCAAGATACCGGCCACCAACTCGATTCCTCCTCTGCCCCACAATCCTTTAGGACCTTTTATCATCACTATACCGCTGACAGTGATAATAATCAGACAGACAGCAAAAGCATCGGCAAACCAAGTCCACCACTTACCCGGATTGAAATGGAGTTGTACCATGGAAGAGATCAGCGGACGGCGCTTCACCCCCTCGTAGACAGCATCTTTTGTCCGGGTGTTAATCACCAGACTTGAGCCTCCTTTCAGAAAAACCTTAATCAGATCCGGTTCCGGGTAATAATATTTAGTAAAATTTCCGGCTTCGCCCAGCGGTTCCAACAAAGTCAAAATCATCTTCTCATTAACTTTGCTCTTGTCCGACAGATCCTCTGTTATTTTATATTCCGTTCGTGTAACTGTATAATGGGGATTTATGCTATCCCTATGGTTCATCACGATACCCGAAATAGCATAAATCAAAATCATTCCCGCAAAGAAGAAAGACAGATCACGATGGATGATCCGGCTCCACTTGTGGAATGCAGTACCTTTATTCTGCGATTTCATAAGAACTGGCTTCCATATAGTAGAATGACAGATAATCTATTCCGGTAGCAGCTTTTCTTTCTGCTATCTTTGCGCGAAAGTCCGCAATACGGGCTTCAGGGGTGCTGGCTGTTTCACCGCGTGCTTTTTTTTCCGAATCACACCCGGCAGCAGTTTCTCCATGAGATTTTTCAGTCTGTGCTTTCAGTTTAGCCTCCCAGTTTTGCAAGTAAGCTTCATCTACCCGCTGTTCCTTTAACGTTCCGGTCACTGTGACAATAGCGTTGATGCATTTGGTATCAAACGAGCCCAAAGGTCCGGCTTCCACACGAATCGTTTTGGTATCATCACTGCCCATCAGGAATATTTTTGTAGCTCCGTGCTTGCAGGTATGTGTGCAGATTCCTTCGATAGTCACCTCCTTGTTGGCCAGTGAATCGGCATGCACCAGCAGATTATCGATGCTCAATGCCGCCGGAGCCGCCTGCTCCGTTTTTTCAGACTGGCTCTGTTTGTTACTGTTTCCACAAGAAGTAGTAGTTACAAAACCTGCCATTAAGGTTGCAGCGACCATAAACTTAATTTTCATATGCTAACTGTTTTTATTTTTTAAAAAAAGATGCCCAATGAACAAACGGCATACTGGGCCGTTCCGCATTTTTTATAATATGCCGCCTGCCATTGAACAGACAAAGACAGGTTATATTGTTTCATGATGGGATAATCCCCTTGCAGACGAATCCCCACCATACTATAACTATCTGATAAATAGTCAATATTTGCCAATAAAGTCTGGGCAGACGACTTCGCGGTATTCAATCCCGGTAAAGAATATTCAGCCGATAAATTGGCATAATATCCACCGTTAGCTTCTGCGGTCAATCGTAGCAGCCTCTTCTGATACAGCAAACGGGCACGCAAAGAACTCTCCAAAACAGACAAGTGAACAAACCGGGATACGGCGTTGTAATCCGTTTCCAACCGATGGTAGATTATGTTTGGAACAATTGCTCCTCCCCATACACCTTTATCGGTCAAAAGCTTCTCCCACAAACCACTTACGGCAATCCGACTATTCGTGACCTTCATTCCCGGAGATGTACTAATTAATGCTCCATAGGAGCTTCCGCCCGCCTCTCCGTAAATATTCTCCATTCCTTTACGAACTATATAGCCTGCATCCAGTTTCACAGCAAGGTGTTCTGCCTGCTGAAGTTCCCGCATCCAGGTCACGTTTCCTTTCAAATCAGTCGTATTCAATTCCAGCAAAGTGAGATTATTGGCATTGCTCAATTTCTTGTCCATTGACATACGGTCAATTGAAACTGTGGCCGATATCCCCTTTTCCGTATCAACTGGCAGAATGCCTATGCTTCCTCCCCACCGGATGCCTTGATGCTTCGTCCCGGTCTGTTTTCCGGCGAAACGCACATAATCCATGCCCAATCCCAACATATGGTATACCGAAGTAGAGCCTTTATCTGCAAGGAATGAAATCTCACTTTTCTGCTGATAAAGCCGGAAATCTGCGGAAACTCCCAAACGATATGTCCCCAGACGATATCCTGCTCCCAAAGCAAAAGAGAGATCGGAAGCTGTATTACGTGGACGCGGATCTTTATCCCGATAATTATGAGACGCTCTGTAACCACCGGTGATTCCCCATATCCAGGAACCTGACTCACTGGCGTAACCTCCATTGAAATAATAAGTTTCTCCCTTCAGGAAACCACCAATGGAATCACCAGTCACGTAAGGAGCGATCAATTTCCAGTCTATATTTTCATTCCATAACACATTCTCCTGCTTCTCACTCCTGTATCCTGCTGAACCGAATACACGATCACGTTCCGAAAGAATAACGAAGGAATTGACATCTACCCCGATACGGGTATCCTTATCACCTTCCTGTTTCAAAGATGCTTTTCCTTTATCATGATAAGCTCCATTTACGTCCAGCCTTGTCCATGTATACGGAGTATAGTAATAATAAAGTGCCGGATTCTGCCATATCTCGCCACGAAATCCAGTCGCAAATGAAGCGGTACGGATTACCTTATCGGACAGGGAGAGTGTGTCGGTAGTCTGCCCGAAGGCTTCCTGCCGACTCTCCACAAATAAAGCAATCAGCAACATAATGATAATTCGGATTAGCATCATGAATAATAAAGATTTATATATCAATAAGACGGATTCAATTATTTGTTAAACAGGCTCGGAGTAGCCGCAGGTGTGAAATCAACGGTAGAGTTATTTGTATCCTGCAATACTTCCCGATCACCATCCTTGTAGGCGGCTTTACGCATTACGCACTTTCCGATGTTTTCTGCAACGGTATTGTTCATACCGATATAAGTATGCCCCATATCCAGCCCGGTAGAGGTTACATTCCACTGCCATTCATTGGAAGCACCTACATTTACAGCATCAATCACCCATTCATTGGGGAACTTATATTTGCTTTGCGGTTTACTGGCTGTTCCATTTTGCATAATATACGTATAGTTGTATGCATAGTCTGAAATATACTTTTCTTTAGTCATACTTTTGGGTAATCTGCCAATAGCATAAGCGCGATTTCCCTGTTTATTCAACACCCAGATAGTTTTGGAATAACAATAATAAACATCCAGATTGGGAACAGCCGGATTATCCACATCTTGCTTTGATTCAATATACCACTCAAAATTGGCTTTACTTAAATCTATAGAATTCGGATTAGCCTCTTTATGATTGATCGCATTGTCACAAAGGATAAAGGATTCTCCCGGTTGTACCGGATAATCTGTTCCACTGCCCGGTACTGCTACAACAGAGCCTACCGCAATAGCTTCATCCATGATATCCGGATCTACCGATTGATATTTCTGAGTAGTTTGGAATTGTGATTCCATAAATATCAATCCATCCGCATACAAAACTTTATCCGAGTTATTATAGATACGTATATACTGGTCGCCATTATATTGCTTACCTGCTTCATTATAGGTTCCGGGAATAAATATCTCGGCAATCACAAAATCAGGATCACCTGTATTGAGTACATGAACCTTCAGTTCCAGCTTGTACGACCCTCCAGATACGGCCACATTCTGTTGTACTCCCTGTACATCGACTTCCACCGGAGTTCCATTCTGTGAGTAAGTTCCCTTACCAATGAAAGTTACATTATACAACCCGTCCGCCAGTTCAATACTCTGAGCCGGATAGGTAATGTCTGTCTTGACAGATGTATTTACATTTTCAAAAGTATAGGTTCCACCGGTCAGTTGCAGCCCCTCGATAGTTGTATCTACAGTAGTGGTAATACCTACAGTGGATATGCTCACTTTGTCATCATCACTACATGCGGTAAATCCCAGCATTGTCACAAAAAGGACTAACATTGTCAATTGATTCTTTTTCATCTTCATCTCTATTTTATTGTTCATTTACTAAAAGGTTAAGTTCATTTCCATACCGAAATAAGGCGATTCGGACGTTCTCCGTTGCAGTACGCCCCGTAACGTATAATCAGGATAAATACCCAAAAGCCGGTTTACATAAAAAGCCAGATTCAGATACTTACCGATCCGTTTACTCGCCTTCAAATTGATATCCATATAAAAAGGCACGGTAGTACGCTCAAAATAAGTGGCTGAATATTTCTCCACCAGATGCTGTAACTGAATATTGTTTTTATCCTCTTCGCGAAACGGATGCGTTTCACCGGATTGATCTATATAGCTTACTGGCACGCCATTATTCCACAAGTTCCGTCTGTTGGTATACCAAGTGCATTGTGCCGACGTAGAGAAAGTAAGTCCCAAACGCTGTATATAGGTATCAAACATAAAGTTCGTATTGAATGCCTGGCTTTCTGTTCCGTTGTCCCCATTGTACAATCCCACATATTTCAGCTGTTTATTGTCCAACAATATAGAAGAGGCCTTATATTGAGGAGAATCCGAATTATAAATTGTCTTTATCCAGGCTCCATACATAGTGACGCGAGTCTTGAGCGATTCTATTCGTTTGGAAGCGAACTGAAACTCCACTCCTTCTTTACACACCTTCATTACATTACCTTGTGTGGAATACACATCCAGATTATATTCATTTGTATAAGTCAACTGAGAAAGTTCTGGAGGAGCCGTCAATGCTGATCCGTCGATACTAGCAGGATCATATAGTTTATATGCCAATGACCTATAATAAGTGATATCATCAAAAGCATTATTCATCCGTTCGCGGAAATAAGTTATCGACAGGCGGTTTCCCTTATAGCTGACGTCGGCCCGCACTTCCCATTTCATGTTACGTGCTGGTTCCAATTGATAGTTTGTATTATCCCATTTATATGTCATCATATTGATACGGCGATAATCCGGATTGGTATGGTAATAATTCAACTGAATCAAATCTACATACTTAAAATCCGGATATAGCTGTGCGGTGGTCGGCATACGGCTGATCCAGCCCAAACCTCCCGAAAAGGAAACATCCCATCCGTTTGATACCGGTAAACTCCATTGCAAGTCCAGACGAAGATCGGGATATATCTTGCCCTGCATCTTATATTTAGTGTCCAGCCCCAATAAAGACTGCAAACGGATACCAGCCGTAAAAGCCAATTTATGTCTATTTACAGGAAGATTCAACACCTCCTCGGCATAGAAGGCGAAAGGTTGCAGCTCCGGTATATCCTTAAAACGGCGAGGCCGTGTACTCAAACTTTCACTGATGGGCCGTGTCACATCGAATACCTGGCCTTCTCCCAAATTCTTCTGATAATTCCATTCCATCCCCATATTCATCGCATTCTGTAATACCCCCAACGGGAAAGCCAACCGCGTACGGGCGGAAGCCGTAACATATAAAGGTTTACCATCAATATCCATCTGTGCCACATAATTATAAGGTAGATAGATGCCATCAAACTCTCCGGTTTCTGTCTGAGTAGCAATAGCTGCCGGACGATTCAGAGAAACGGACTTTATTTCACGCATCTTCTCCCACTGCTGACTGACAGAAGTAGCCACACCAACCTCACGAATCCATAAATGGACCGGAAACTTCATGCTCCATTTCCCCGCTATCTTCAGGCTGTTAAAGTCCGATTTATAAGAATCTTCCTTTACTGTCGCATCTTTATCCCTCTTCGCATCATCAAACGAGCCGGTATAATCGGAACTGATATTCCAATGAATATTACGTTCATTCCATAACCATTTGCCATCCAAGCGGGCGGAAGCAGTAAGGCGAGTGTAATTTTTCACACTGTTACGCGGATCTATTTTGGACTCCAAATAGTTTAAATCAGCATTCAACACATAACGCCCGTTCCCATCCAGCCGAATTCCCTTGCCTACAGAAAACAGTTTACTGGTTTTATCAGCCTTAAAACGCGCAGACAAGGGGCTCTCATTCATTTTACGCTGAATGATTACCGCACCGTTTGCCACATTACCATAAGCCACGGAAGGAATGCCACGAATGATTTCCACCTTCTCAATATTATCGGTTGAGATGGTACGCATATCCATCCCTTTTGACATTGTGCTCGTTGCATTCACTGCGGAAGTACTGTTTGGCATATATTGCAGATTCGCATCCGTATTCTGGGAGATACCATCAATATAAAATCCAACTCCCAATGAAGAGATATCCTCCGTCTTACCTGTTTCACGTATCCGGATCAGATTGGCCTGCCCCATCTGAGGATCAGCCGACTTTCCTCCAGGTACTAATTCCATCAAGTCACTGAAACTGCTGGGCTGAAGATGTTTCATGGCTGTACGGTCAACGATAGAAGCGCTGGTAGCGCGTTTTGATTCAGAAGCGGTCACCACTACCTCGTTCAGCGCCATGACCGAAGGTTTTAAATAAAAGATTGCTGAAATATCCCCAATGACCTTCACTTCTTTTTCTGTAGAATCATATCCTAAATAGGATACAATAACCCGATAAGTTCCAGGATGGATATGTAGAAGTTCAAAATGTCCATTCGCATCTGTTATTCCCCCATAAACAATCTGCTTATCCACAAACAATTGAACTGTAGCGTAATCCAACGCTTTATAAGTCTGCTCATCCAGTACAGTTCCCCGAAATACAAATGTCTGCCCCCATAAAAGAGACACATTGCTACAAATTATAAATAAAAAAATATATGCAATCTTACAAATCATTTCATTCTCTATTGGTTTGCAAAATTACAATTCATAAAAGCTCGGCACAATCCCCATTTCTAGGTATATACTAAATTATACATAGATCGGAGATACCTACATGACGGTATACAATTTACAAATAAAATCACTTTCACCTAAACTTTATATTCACATTTTTTTCAATGATAAGATAAATACATCTACTTTTTACCTGTTTCAATGGGGAAAATACCACGCCATATAAATACAGTTCATTATCAACATATTACCCCATAAGCAATGGTATGAAAGCATAATGGCATACAACTTTATATTACAAATCCATTGGCAGAATATTTATATCCGGCAGTCAAGGAACATCGGGTTTATTAAGTAATATTCCTCCTTTAAATTCATATTAAATTAGCAAATGAAGAAAAGCAACTGCAAAAAACACTATATTTGTGAAAATGAATTCAAATTAAACAGTTAGATTATGGGTACTTTAGGTTGCATCAATGACATGATGAGAAGAGATAAAGAAAATCGTGAACTACGAAAGGCAGGAAAGGAACGCTTGAATGAAACTAGAAACCGACTGATTGATTTGAACAAAAAAGGGCACTCCTCCCATCTATCCCTTGAGCAATTAGAAGAGATCAGAATAAAAACGCAAGAAAAAGAAGAAGCGGAAACCCACCAGCTCTTCAAAATAAAATTAATCATGTTAGGCATTGTTCTAATAGCAGGAGTTCTGATATGGATAGGAATTACTTTTCTTTAAAATTCCACTCTCTATTTTTCTTTCTTATTCCTTGAAAAAACCAATAAGAATTCTTATATTTGTGATACCAACTTGGAATAACCTTAAAAACAGATAGATATGAAAAGAATATTATTACTACTGGTTTTATGTTTAAACATAAGTATGGTGCTTGGACAAGAGTATAAAAATTGGGAAAAATATGATATAGAGGGATTCTATATTATTGCCAAATCAAAAGCAGAAGCCAAGATTAGCAAAAATGTATTGAGGGAGGGAGCAGATTATTATATCCTCACCGAAATGGATGACCAAGTATTCCCATCTGGTGTCAGCAAAAAAATAACTCCCAAACTCTATAAATTAAAAGATACTGAAATATACATATTTTTCAGCTTTCCTCCTTTCCTATTTGATGCCGATAATGGAATGATAGAGATTAAAGACAATAAAGGAACTTTTTTCAAAAAGCCAACACAATAAACATCAAGATACTCCATCACCAATATCTTCATCAACCACATTCATTATCCCTAAAGATGAACAGGGAAAAGTATGCTATAAACATACACCATCTACCAAAAGAAATAATATAAATTAAAATACCATGCCTAAAATTACAAACTGGCGGTTATAGCCTCAGCCAAATCTTCATAACTTGCCAACGGGTTATCCGTGAAAACACTACGGATAACCAACTCTTTATCTATGACATAAACACGAGGTATTCCCAATTTAGCAAACTGATAGTATACCGTGCGGTTTTCTTGGGCCGAATAGGGCAAGGTCAAATGATTTTCGTCCCAATAACGGACAATCTCTGCCGAGCTCTCTTCCCTGCTAATACAAACCATCCGGATTCTTCGACCGTAATCCGTATATATTTTTTGCAGCACAGGAAGTTCTTTCCGGCAGTCCGGACACCCCGTATGAAAAAACACAATCAAAGAAACCTCTCCTTTCAGAGTTTCGGAAGTTATTATTTGTCCATCATCCATTACCACAGAGAAAACAGGAATGCTCTCTCCTGTTTGTAAATCAACAGTACCTTCCTCCACATCATCATCAATACACGCCGTACACATTACACAGGTCCAAAGCAGAAAACAGACCGTTTTTATCCAATTCTTCATTTTCATTCCCATTTTTCTTCTTTACAAAGATAACATGATTTTC
>ULNT01013842.1_pt1 | contig 11754 bp, 10 predicted proteins | sample 1952001 | NCBI WGS metagenome assembly ULNT01 (sample SAMEA4835585, study PRJEB28245) | human gut metagenome | biome: gut microbiome; material: fecal sample | place: Denmark | collected 2008
TCCAGCGCTGTTGTTTCCGTGATAATTTCAGAAACTTCTGCCTGACGGATGGTAAGATGATCGGTATTCTGAAGCGTCTTACGCATCTCCATACTATAATTCATTTTATCTGCCTGAGCACGCAGTGAATGAACGGCCGGACCTTTGGATTTATTTAACATCTTGGACTGGATAAATGTCTTATCGATATTTTTTCCCATCTCACCACCGAGCGCATCGATCTCACGAACCAGATGTCCCTTGGAACTTCCTCCAATATTCGGATTACACGGCATCATCGCTATACTGTCTACACTCACGGTAAAAATAATTGTTTCCAGTCCGAGTCTTGCACACGCCAACGCTGCCTCGCATCCGGCATGTCCGGCTCCGACTACAACCACATCATATTCTTCCTCTACATACGGAATCTTCTTCTCTTCCATTTTTCTGTCCTCAACTCATATAAGATTTTGAATGATTCTCTTTCACATTTACAATCTGCAAATTATTTTTTATTTACCCATACAGAATTTACTGAAGATTTCATTTACCAGATCATCTTCCACAGATTCACCGATAATATTTCCAAGTTCCTCGTAAGCATTCATCAGATCAATGGAATAAAAATCTTCCGGCATATCATCTGCAATACTCTGCAATACTAAATGTAAACTTCGTAAAGCTTCCTGTAAAGATGTTTTATGTCTGATATTCGTAATATAAACTTCATCATTAAATGTAACTTCCCCTGAGAAGAACATTTCTTTGATCGTTTCTTCAAGATCATCCATTCCGGTCTGCTCTTTTGCAGAAATTGAGATCATTTTTTTATCCAGATGTTTTCTGATATCTTCCACAGTTGTGACCGGACTTAAATCAGATTTATTTAACAAAACGATTGCATGTCTGTCTTTCAACAATTCCATGATTTCATGATCATTTTCGTCTAACGCTGTGGATGTGTCAACTACGTAAATGACAAGATCAGCATTATTCAAATATTTCTTTGCACGTTCCACACCGATTTTTTCCACGACATCTTCCGTGTCACGGATTCCAGCGGTATCAATGATATTCAATAAAATACCGTTTAAATTAATCTGTTCTTCCAGAACATCCCGTGTTGTTCCCGCAATATCTGTAACGATTGCCTTCTCTTCTCCAACCAGAGAATTTAAAAGAGAAGATTTTCCGGCATTCGGCTTTCCAACAATAACAGTTGAAATACCTTCTTTTAACATTTTTCCATTATCACTGTTTGCAAGCAGTTTATCAATTTTTTTTATCACATCCGATACTATACCGGATAGTTTTTCCGGATATCCATCCAGACTTATGTGCTCCGGATCATCTAATGCACTTTCGATAAATGCAATCTCATGTAAAACAGTTCCGCGGATTTCTTTAATTTTTTCTGAAACAGAACCGGAAAGCTGGCTCAACGAACTTTTTAATGCAAATTCATTCTTGGAATTGATAACATCAATAACGGATTCTGCCTGTGAGAGATCAATTCTTCCATTTAAAAATGCACGTTTTGTAAATTCACCCGGCTCTGCAGGACGCGCACCATATTTGATCACTGTTTCTAAAATTCTCTTCATGACATAAACGCCACCATGACAGTCTATCTCAACCGTATCTTCCCTGGTATAACTTTTCGGTTCTCTCATCAGAACAACCATAACTTCATCGATCACTTCATCTCCATCATGAATATGACCATAGTGAATTGTATGCGTTGGCATATCTTCTAACTTTTTCTGATTCTTCATTTCAAAAATACGGTCTGTGATAGAAACTGCCTCGTCTCCGCTGATTCTTACGATTCCGATTCCTGAACTTGTCATTGCAGTTGCAATTGCAGCAATGGTATCCGTTCCCATAGTGATATCCTTTCCATGTACAAAACTGCACGCCGCAAAACTTCATAAGAACCTGCCATATCATTTCCGGCATTTTCATAAAGCTTTGTAACGTGCAGCTTCTGGTCTTTTAAATTCTATACTTGAATTTATCTTTCTCTATCTCTTTTTAAAGTAACAACCACATGTCTGTATGGTTCTTCGCCCTCGCTGTGTGTTGTTACAAACTTGTCATTCTGCAATGCAGAATGGATAACTCTTCTCTCAAAAGGATTCATTGGTTCTAAAGAAACAGGACGTTTTGTTCTCTTTACTTTGTATGCAATGTTCTTTGCAAGATTCTCCAATGTCTCTTTTCTTCTCTTGCGGTAATCTTCTGTATCAATCTTAACTTTAATGTATTCCTCAGAATTTTTATTCACTGCAAGGTTTGCAAGATACTGCAGGGAGTCGAGAGTCTGTCCTCTTTTACCAATGAGGATACCCATGTCATCTCCTTTCAGTTCTACGTTGTAAGTATTACCGTCTTCTGCTTTTTCAATAATGATCTCAACTTTAAGATCCATAGCAGCAAAGATTTTCTGTAAAAATTCTGTGATATCACCTTCTACAGAATATTTCTTACGAACTTTGATCACAGCATCTTTTCTTGCGATTCCTAAAAATCCTGTGCTTCCTTTTTCGATTACTTCATATTCAATCTGATCACTGGTAGCTCCAAGTTTTATAAGAGCTTCTGTGATAGCATCATCGACTGTTCTTGCTGATACTTCAATATACTCCATAACAATAACCTCCACATATACGTTATCTTACCAACACGTTTTTGAAAAATAATCTGTTAGTTTTTCTTATTATTTCTCTCGTTAAATTCACGGACCAGGTTTGCTTTTGCAGCCATACTTTCAGGTTTTGCATTCGCTTTCAATGCATTTGCCTTCTCAAGTTCAAGTTCTTTCTCTGCCGTTGTCTTAACGGAACTCTTGGAACTTGCTGTAACCTGTCTTGTATTCATACGTGCAGCATTAGAAATCTGGTTTTCGGAGATTCCCATTTTCTCACGTTTTTTCTTTGCTTTTTCCTGATTCTTTGCAATAATATCATCCAGATCGATCTTATCAAAATGTTTATTTAAGAAGAACTGCTGGATACTTCTTACAACCGCACTTGCGATCCAGTAGATACCGAGACCGACCGGAACAGTAAAACACATTACCAGTGAGAATAATGGCATAGTACGGTTCATCATCTTCATCTGCTGAGCCATCTGGTCATTATCTCCGCCTGCTGTTGCAGCCGTTGGCATTAACTTGATATTTAAAACCTGTGTCAAATAAGAAATCACAGGAATCAGCAATGCAAGAACTGCCATCAGAATACTTCCACCTGCAAATGCAGCTTTGATGATCTGAAATGGAGTATCTGAAATATTTAATCCTATAAAGTTGTTTACATGAGAAACTACACCATATGTAGAATCAATGGAATCTGTGAGCGCCGGGAATGACTCTCTTAAGGAATCCCATCCGGTAGAACTCATTTTTGATAAAACATCTACTACATAATTCTGTAATGTTGTTGTATCTGTTGCCGTAAAATCAACCTGTACTGTGTTCAATTTTAATGTGCTCATCAGGTTTGTCATAATATCCTGATAGCCGCTTGTTGCCATGATCTTATCAACCAGATCAAGATAAACATCCTTCACACTGCTGATATAGGCAGGAACATTCATAAATACACGGTACAACGCCAAAAGTAAAGGCATCTGAATTAACATCTGCACACAGCTGCCTGTCGGTGAAACACCATACTTCTCATAGATCTGCTGTGTCTCAGCCTGCATATTCTGCATGGATACGGTATCTTTCTTATCCTTATACTTTTTCTGGACCGCCTGAAGCTCCGGGTTCATCTTCTGAGATAACTTCGAGAACTTCTGCTGTTTATAAGTCAATGGGAACATTAAAGCATAAATAACAATGGTAAATAAAATAATAGAAAGACCTACGTTGGAAATTCCAACTTTTTCCATTAAAATATACATGCCATTCATTATCCAGCCAAGTAATTTTGCAATTGGTCCAAGAATGGCACCATTGTATGCTGTTAATAACATCTCTGACACTGAAAATACCTCCAATTATGGAACGGGATCATATCCGCCTTTTGAAAAAGGATTACATCTTATAATTCTCCAAAGCGCTAACGCCCCACCTTTGACAGCTCCATACTTTTCGACAGCCTCTAACCCATAGGTGGAACAGGTCGGGTAGTATGGACATTTTGTTGTTTTCATCGGAGAAATATACTTTCTATAAAATTTAATCAAAGCAATCAATATTTTTTTCAAAATGATTCCATCTTCTTTTCTAAAATCTTTACTTCAAAATTTTATGAAGACCTCCAAGATGTAACAAAGCACTTTCCACTTCATGATATGAAATATCTTTTGCTGTATTTCTTGCGATGACTACAATGTCTAAACCACTATTAAACATGTCTTCCTGTAGCCGGTAACTTTCTCTGATCAATCGGGTTACATGATGTCTTATAACACTATTTCCTACTTTTTTACTTACCGATATGCCTAACCGGTTTCTTTCTGTATCGTTTTTCAGAACGTACATCACCAGATAACGATTTGCATAAGACTTTCCTTTCTTATATACGTTCTGAAAATCCCTGTTTTTCTTTAATGATTCTGAATATTTCATCTAATATTCCTTTGCCAAAAATTGATCATAAAAGAAGAAAAGACCACAAATATGTGGCCTATGCTGATAATTTTTTTCTACCTTTTAATCTTCTTGCAGCCAATACTTTTCTTCCGCCTGCAGTACTCATTCTGCTTCTGAATCCGTGAACTTTCGCTCTCTGTCTCTTTTTAGGTTGGAATGTCATCTTCATGTCACATACACCTCCTCTACAATTCAAACATTTATTTTACTCAATGTTATGATAAGTCTACTTCAATAGCGACAAAACATCATTTTTATTTATATCAAAATAATCGGACAAAGTCAAGCAAAATCTCATAAAATAAGGCTTTTGCCAATATTTAGTTTTCCACTTTCTGTGATTTTCGTTTTTTTACCACTATATATATAAGGAAGAAATGCATTTTATCTATATATGGTATAATGTTATACACATAGAAAATCAAAAATTTTTCCACAGAAAACCCAGTATTTATGCCGTTTACATAAGTTATCCTCAATTTGTGGATAACTTGTGGACAATTTCTTGATAATGTCATCATAACTTGTGTATAAATATGTACAAGCCTTATTTCTCCCGGTCTATAACTATTTTTCCATTATTAACAATAACTTCTAGTATATTCACATTAAGCGTTAAAACGCCCATATAGCCACTTTTTTTATCAACGCCCTATCCCCAGTCCTTCCACAATTAAACGTTGATAATTCCGCAAAAATAGTGTAGGATAGCATTATATAGAATTTTTTAGAGTTTTTTAAGCAGTTAAGATTAACTGCTATATTTTAGTGCTATCAGAAAACGGAGTTAGAAAATGGACAAGATTTTGGAAAAATGGGATGAAATTTTACAGACAGTAAAAACAGAGCATGATGTCAGCGACATTTCTTTTGATACCTGGATCAAACCTCTGGAAGTTTTTGGTGTTGAGGGAAATACCCTCTATATCCTTGTTCCATCTGAACAGATGACTTTAAGCTATATCTCAAAAAAATATTATCTTCCTTTAAAAGTAGCAATTGCTGAAATTATCGGAACCGAATATGAGATTCAGTTTATTTTACCGGAACAGACCAGGAATATCAGACCTTCCAATAATAAAGGAAAGAAAACACCTGAACCTGAAGCTTCCAAACGTTCCAACTTAAATCCAAATTACACATTTGATACTTTCGTTGTCGGCAGCAATAACCGTTTTGCACAGTCTGCCTCCCTGGCAGTAGCGGAATCTCCGGGAGAAGCTTACAACCCTCTTTATATTTATGGTGGACCTGGACTTGGAAAAACCCACTTGATGCATTCCATTGGACATTTCATCCTGGAAAGAAATCCGGAAGCAAAAGTTTTGTATGTTACTTCCGAGGAATTTACCAATGAAGTTATCGAATCTATCCGTAGTGGTAACGCCTCTGCGATGAATAAATTCCGTGAAAAATACAGAACCATCGACGTTCTCATGATCGACGACGTTCAGTTTATTATAGGAAAAGAAAGTACACAGGAAGAATTTTTCCACACGTTCAACGCTCTCCACTCCGCAGGCAAACAGATCATTTTAACATCGGATAAACCGCCAAAGGATATGGAAACGTTAGAAGAACGAATCCGTTCCCGTTTCGAATGGGGACTTATGGCAGACATCGGAGCTCCTGATTACGAGACGCGAATGGCAATCCTTCGCCGGAAAGTGGAATCTGATGATATGTCCTTAAGCGATGACATTTTAAATTACATCGCAAATAATATTAAATCCAACATCCGTGAATTAGAGGGAGCTTTGAACAAACTCCTCGCTTACTCGAATCTGGAAAAAACAGAGATCACCATGGAGATTGCCAAGAAAGAACTTCAGAATATTATCACACCGGACAAGCCAAGAGAAATCACTCCTCAGCTTATCATTGAAGTTGTTTCAGAACATTTCCAGATTTCACTGGATCAGATGATCTCGAAAAACAGAAGTAATGAGATTGCAAGACCAAGGCAGATTGCCATGTACCTCTGTAAAACCATGACGGATATTCCATTGGATTCCATCGGTTCCTTACTGGGCGGAAGAGATCACTCGACCATTATCCACGGCATCAAAAAAATTGCGGATGAGTACGATTCCAACGAACAGACACGCAATTTAATTGAAACTATCAAGAAAAAAATCAATCCAAACTAAAGTTATCAACTTTTTTTTGAGTTATTAACAAAATTTTGTGGATAACCTGTTCAAATCGTGTTTAATTAATGTTTAAAGTTTTGGATAACCTACTTTTCAAGATGAATTTCAAATTTTTTCTGAGGAGGCTTAAAATTTTAATTCACATTTTATCCAAGGTTAATCCTCATGCTTTTCACATAGTTATACAGTCGGATTTTTCGGACAAGCCCTTATGTTTTCAAGGGTTGCAGGGTTATTCACTTATTCACACACACTAATACGACTACTTTTAATATCTTTTATTAATTATATTTATTTTGGCTTTCGCCAAGCAGGAAGGAGTTATTCACATTATGAAATTAATCTGTTCTAAATCAAATCTGCTTCATGGAGTTAACATTGTGTCCAAGGCTGTTCCAACCAGAACCACAATGGCAATCCTTGAATGCATTTTAATTGATGCTTCTGCTAATGAAATCAAATTAACAGCAAACGATATGGAACTTGGAATTGAAACTAAGATTGAAGGAGAAATTGCAGAGAGGGGAATCATTGCATTAGATGCTAAGATTTTTTCTGAGATTGTCCGTAAATTACCGGACAGTGATGTTGTGATCGAAACAGATTCCAATTTTAAAACTACCATTACCTGTGAGAAAGCAAAGTTTAACATTGTTGGAAAATCAGGTGATGATTTTTCCTATATTCCATTTATTGAAAGAAATGAATGTATTTCAATCTCCCAGTTTACTTTAAAAGAAGTGATTCGTCAGACAATCTTCTCAATTGCTGACAATGACAACAATAAACTGATGACGGGTGAACTTTTCGAGATTGAAGAGAATCAGTTAAAAGTAGTTTCTCTGGATGGACATAGAATTTCCATCCGTAATATTGAATTAAAGAATAATTACGATCATAAGAAAGTAGTTGTTCCTGGTAAAACACTTCAGGAAGTAAGTAAGATTTTACCTGGAAGTGCAGAGGAAGAAGTCAATATTTTTCTTTCAGAGAATCATATTGTATTTGAATTTGATGATACTACAGTTGTATCCAGATTGATTGAAGGGGAGTATTTCAAGATTGAGCAGATGCTTTCCTCTGATTATGATACAAAAGTTAAGATTAATAAGCGTGAATTATTAGGCTGTATCGACCGTGCAACACTTCTCGTAAAAGAGGGTGACAAGAAACCAATTATCATGAATATCACAGATGGAAATATGGAATTAAAGATCAATTCTTTTATTGGTTCCATGAATGAAGATATTGATATCACAAAAGAGGGAAAAGATATCCTCATTGGATTTAATCCGAAATTCTTTATCGATGCACTGAGAGTCATCGATGAGGAAGAGGTTTCTCTTTATATGGTAAACCCGAAGGCTCCATGTTTTATCAAGGATGATGAAGGAAAGTTCATTTATCTGATTCTTCCGGTAAACTTTAACGCAGCCACTAACTAAGAAAGGCAGAAAGATGATCACAGTAAATATCAGAGAGACGGATGAATTTATCAAACTGGGACAGGCTTTGAAAAAAGCAGGTCTTGTAGAATCCGGAGTAGATGCAAAGTTTTTTATTCAGGATGGACAGGTAAAATTAAACGGCGAGACAGAGCTTCAGCGTGGAAAAAAATTATACAATGGAGATGTTGTTTCCTTTAACGGCGAGACAATTCAGATTGTAAAATGATCATAAAGTCAATTGAATTGCAGAATTTTCGAAATTATGAAGATTTAAATATTTCATTTGATGAGGGAACCAATATTTTTTACGGGGACAATGCGCAGGGAAAAACGAATATCCTTGAAGCTGCATACTTAAGTGGAACAACTAAGTCCCACAAATGTAGTAAGGACAAGGAAATGATCCGTTTCGGGGAGCAGGAGTCCCATATCAGAACGGTTGTTGTAAAAAAAGATAAAGAATATCAGATTGATATGCATTTAAAACACAATCGTTCCAAGGGAATAGCAATCAATAAAGTTCCGATCAAAAAAGCCAGCGAGCTTTTTGGAATTCTCAATATGGTATTTTTTTCGCCGGAGGATCTGAATATTATCAAAAATGGTCCGGCGGAGCGCCGCAGATTTCTGGATTCTGAATTATGCCAGTTGGATAAAATATATTTGTCAGATCTTACAACTTACAATAAAATTTTGAATCAGCGTAACAAATTATTAAAAGATATGGTTTACAGACCGGATTTAAAGGATACACTTCCGGTATGGGATATGCAACTGGTAGAAACTGGCAGGAAAATCATTCGGCGAAGAAAACAGTTTGTTGATGAGCTAAATGAGATCGTGCATGATATTCACTATCGGATTTCCGGTGAAAAAGAAGATCTGCTTTTGCAGTATGAACCAAGTATTGAAGATATTTTTTTCGAGGATGAACTTTCCAGAGTCAAAGAGAGGGATATGCGGCAGTGTATGACATCAGTGGGACCGCACCGGGATGACCTTCTTTTTTCCATCGGTGAGGTGGATATCCGGAAGTTCGGTTCCCAGGGACAGCAGAGAACTTCTGCGCTGTCCTTAAAATTGTCAGAGATCGAACTGGTTAAACGGTCCATTCATGATACACCGGTTTTGTTGCTCGATGATGTGTTGTCGGAGCTTGACAGTAACCGGCAGAATTATCTGCTCAACAGTATTCATGACACACAGACGCTGATCACCTGCACAGGGCTGGATGAATTTGTAAAAAACAGATTTCAGATCAATAAGATATTTAAAGTTGTACAGGGGACTGTGGAAGAGAGAAAAGAAATATAATTGCATTGTACATATTTTTTTATGTGCAGAATGGAGGAATAAATGGGTACAGAAAACGAATATGGTGGAGACCAGATCCAGATTTTGGAAGGACTTGAGGCTGTTCGTAAAAGACCGGGTATGTACATCGGTAGTACATCAGCCAGGGGCTTACATCATCTGGTATATGAGATTGTAGACAACTCAGTAGATGAGGCACTTGCCGGATACTGCAAAAATATTGAAGTGACCATAAATGAAGATAACTCTATTACCGTAGAAGATGATGGACGTGGTATTCCGGTCGACATCAATCACAAAGCTGGAAAATCCGCATTGGAAGTCGTATACACTGTACTTCATGCCGGTGGAAAATTTGGCGGTGGAGGCTACAAAGTATCTGGTGGACTTCACGGCGTAGGTGCGTCAGTTGTAAATGCACTTTCCACAAAGTTAAAAGTTGAGGTTTACCGTGAAGGAAAGGTTTATTTCCAGAGTTACAAGATCGGTAAACCGGATGAACCGGTAAAAGTGATCGGAGAATGCGGCGAGGACAAGCACGGAACCAAGGTTACTTTCTGGCCGGACGCATCGATTTTTGAAGAGACTGTTTTTGATTATGATACCTTAAAACAACGTCTGCGTGAGACGGCCTTTTTGACAAAAGGTTTAAGAATCGTGCTGACAGATTTAAGAGAAAACCCGGCGAGAACTCATGATTTTCATTATGCCGGCGGTATCAAAGAATTTGTTACTTACTTAAACAAGAGCAAAGAAGCTTTATACCCGGAAGTCATTTACTGTGAGGGCAGTGGAAATGGTGTCTATGTGGAAGTTGCCATGCAGCATAATGATTCCTACAATGAGTTGACGTTAAGTTTTGTCAATAACATTATCACACCGGAAGGTGGTACACATCTTGCCGGATTCCGTAATGCATTGACGAAAACATTTAATGCTTATGCAAGAGCGAATAAATTATTAAAAGACAGTGAACCGGCATTGACGGGTGATGATATCCGTGAAGGACTGACCGCCATTATCAGTGTCAAGATTGAGGAACCTCAGTTTGAGGGACAGACCAAGCAGAAACTGGGTAACAGCGAAGCCCGCGGTGCGGTGGATTCCATTGTAAGCGAGCAGCTTACTTACTTTTTAGAGCAGAATCCGACGGTTGCCAAGACAATCTGTGAAAAGTCACTTCTTGCACAGCGCGCGAGAGAGGCAGCAAGAAAAGCGAGAGATTTAACCAGAAGAAAAACAGCACTGGAGGGAATGTCTCTTCCGGGAAAACTGGCAGACTGTTCTGATAAAGATCCAAAGAACTGTGAGATTTTCATCGTCGAGGGAGATTCCGCCGGCGGTTCCGCTAAGACTGCGAGAAGCCGTGCAACCCAGGCAATCCTCCCACTTCGTGGTAAGATTTTAAATGTCGAGAAGGCAAGACTGGATAAGATTTATGGAAATGCTGAGATCAAAGCTATGATCACTGCGTTTGGTACAGGTATTCATGAAGACTTTGATATCAGCAAACTTCGTTACAACAAGATTATCATTATGACGGATGCCGATGTCGATGGTGCCCATATCAGTACGTTAATGCTGACATTCCTCTATCGGTTCATGCCGGATCTGATCAAAGAAGGCCATGTATATCTGGCACAGCCGCCACTATACAAGATCGAGAAAAATAAAAATGTGTGGTATGCCTACAGTGACGATGAGTTAAATGCAATCTTAACGGAAATCGGACGTGATGGAAATAATAAGATCCAGCGTTACAAAGGACTTGGTGAGATGGATGCGGAGCAGCTCTGGGAAACTACCATGGATCCAGAAAAACGAATTTTAAAACGTGTCATGATCGATGATGAGAGTACTTCTGAAATTGATATTACGTTTACAACTCTGATGGGAGATAAAGTAGAGCCGAGACGTGAGTTTATTGAAGAAAATGCGAAGTATGTGCAGAATCTCGATATCTAAGATTAAGTGTGCAGAAAATCATATATTACTGCAAATGTAGTTTAATAGCGTGATAGAAAGTTAATTTATAATATAATTGCAAATGTAGTTTAATTAGAGAAATGCAGATTTTGAACCAAAAAGAATCTGCAGGAATGAGGTAAATAGAATGGATGACAAAATTTTTGATCAAATCCATGATGTCGATCTGAAAAAAACAATGGAGACATCCTACATCGATTATGCGATGAGCGTTATCGCCCAGCGTGCATTGCCGGATGTAAGAGATGGTTTGAAACCGGTACAG
>ULNT01033466.1_pt1 | contig 11725 bp, 8 predicted proteins | sample 1952001 | NCBI WGS metagenome assembly ULNT01 (sample SAMEA4835585, study PRJEB28245) | human gut metagenome | biome: gut microbiome; material: fecal sample | place: Denmark | collected 2008
TTATGAACTATTCTTATCCCGAACTGGGGTAAAAAATGCCCGAAAATATTATGAATGTGAACGGAAGTTAATATATTTGCCGCATGAAATTTGAACGAGCTTATAGGGTTGCATAAATTATTATCGTTCAATTTAATGGGTTGAATAAAAAGAACGCAAAAAATGGAATAATCCTTTGTTTTAAATTTATTTAAAAAGTATGATTAAGAGAGGGTCTCTAAAGTTAGGTCTGTGCATGGCTATGCTTTGCATGTGGACCTGTCTGCCGTCTGTATTCGCTGCTCCTGCATTACCAGGCGTAATCACCGTAACTCAACGTGACGGTACTCAATTGCAAATCCGTATTTACGGAGATGAGTATTATAACTACACCATGAACACCGATGGGTACACCTTGGTAGGCGGTGCCGATGGAGATTACTATTTTGCCAAACTTAACGGCAAAGGTCAGTTGGTTTCTACAGGCATCAAAGCTAAACCATTAAGTAAGCTTAGTGCTGCTGAACGCCAAGCGGTAGCCGCTTCGAAAGGAGTGTTGCCGGTTCAGACACAGAGCCAGAAGGTAATGGCCGCTTCCAGAAACATTTCGCGTGCCGCTACTGATAAGAATGGTGCTCCTGCATTGATGGCAAGCTCACGCTTCAAAGCCGAAGGTGAAAAAGAATTCCTGGTTCTGTTGGTGCAGTTTAAAGACATCCCTTTTAAAGTGGAGAATCCTAAGGAAGCTTTCGATCAGATGCTGAATGCCGATAACTATACGGCAAACAACGCTACTGGAAGTGTTAGAAAATTCTATATGGATAACTCGGCTGGTAAATTCAAACCTAAATTTGTAGTAAAAGGCGTATATACAGTAGGTAATCGTTCTGAATACGCAACTCCTACCGAAAGCGGATTAGACGAAACAAAAGTCACCAACATGATGACTGAAGCCGTTAATAAGGCAAAGGCTGATGGAGTAAGTCTTACTCAATTCGCTGAAAACGGAGCTATCAGAGATATCTGCATTATCTTCTCAGGAGGTACAAGAAACGACGGTAGCGACGCCAACGGTATCTGGCCTAAGCACAGAGCTTTGGGTAATGGTATCAACATGGATGGTGGCGTGCTTTACGGCTTTACTTGCGTAAGTGAGTTGCGTAAGCGCGACGCAGGCATCGGCATGACTGGTATGGCTCCTTTCTGCCATGAGTTTGGTCACGCTTTAGGTTTGCCCGACTTTTACGATGCTGACGGTGACGCCAATGGTGTAGGTGCCGACAACGGCTTCTTCTCATTGATGGGATACGGTATGAACTTGAACGACGGCTGCACACCGCCGGCATTGGGTATCTTGGAACGCTGGATGCTGGGATGGGCTAAACCGAAAGAACTGAGCGAAGCAGGTAACTATACCCTTAACTCTGTAGTAGATGGCGAAGGCTATCAGGTTAAAACAGGAACCGAAGGCGATTATTTCTTGTTAGAATGCCGCGGTACTAAGAAAAACGTATGGGATAACCCCGATTATCTGAACTATTATAAGGTAACCGACGGAACAGCTTGGGGATTGGTTGCTCATCACATCGATAACACTCAGTCCGCTAAATGGACGGCCAATAACGTAAACAGCGTGAAAGGTAGCGAATGTGCTTGGATGGTATATTCTAACTCGGCAAGCGTAAACGGAAAAGCCGCACGCTACGTTCCTTCTCATTGCTTCTTCCCTGGTTCAAGCAGCGTTACTTCACTTAAGAGTAACTCTAAGACAGGATTCATATCACGTGCCGGAACTCAGACAGTAGTAGAACTTACTGATATCACTCTTGGCAATCAGGTTGTTACTTTCGTTGCTTCACAGCACGCATCAGCTATCAGCGATGTTACTGCACAGGCATTCCAGCGCGATGCCGTTATCAAGTGGGAAGACGATATGGCTTCTAAGTGGACAGTAACTTATAAGAAAGAAGGCGACGAAGAAGAACAGTCGGTAGAAGTTAAATCACCTATCGTTCATTTGTCAGACTTGACTCCGGGTGCTAAATACACAGTAGTAATTATCGGTAACGGTGCCAGCTATGAGTTGTCGGTTTCTACTCCGGCTCTTTCTGCTGCATTGCCGCGCATCGGCATCTCTGCTAAGAAATGCGTTTCTACAGAACCCGTATTGCTTTTGCTCTCTGACTTTACAGACGCAGTCGAAGTAAACTGGACAGTAGACGGCGAAAAGGTTTCAGATCCTTTCTTGAAACTGAAAAAAGGTCTTCGTCGCGTTCAGGCAGAAGTAACTCGTGCCGACGGAACGAAAGAATACTTCGTTAAATACGTAACTGTTTATATGTAATATGTAAACCCTTCAAAGAAAGATTATATGAAAACATTAAAATACATCTGCTTGGCTTTGTGCGCTATGGTGGCATTCGCTTGTAGCGACGATGACGCCCGCGAAGCTCAGCGTTCCGAAATCCAATCATCTACCGAGATGGGTATCTACCGCGACGGTCAGAGCTGGTTGGCATTCGATAATGATATACACCTGTACAGCTGCAATCCTTCGGCTAAGACATTTACCATCATGACCGACGATGGATTGAACTATACTACACTTACCCTGGAAAACTTACCTACCGAAGCTGTTAAAGTAGACGGAAAGCTTACCGGAAACATGGGTGTGGAAATGGAGAAAATAACCGGAATCTATTTATTAAAGAAAGACGTGCGCTACATTTGGTTGTGGTCTGACGATGCGGACATCGGTTTTGTATTGCCTAAGTTCGGTATGGATAAGTAAACAGATTGCGCAGAAATTTATATAATGGAAAGTATGAAAACAAAATGCTATTTATTCTTGTTCATGCTGCTGTTCTGCGTAGGACAAGCAATTGCACAAGGCATAAACGTAACAGGTACTGTAATCGATGAAACCGGCGAGCCGGTTATCGGAGCTTCTATCCTGGTTAAAGGAACAACAAACGGAACCGTAACCGACTTGGACGGTAATTTTGCTCTTACCGGAGTGAAGAAAACCGATAAGTTGGTATTCTCTTATATAGGTATGGAGACTGTAGAATTGGGAGTTAAACCTCAGCTTAAAGTAACCATGCGTAGCGATAGTCAGCAGTTGGAAGAAGTCATGGTGGTAGCCTTCGGTCAGCAGAAGAAATCTTCGTTTACCGGTTCGGCAGCTGTGGTGAAAGGCGATGCCTTGGTAAAGCGTCAGGTAACCAGTGTTGCCGGAGGTTTGCAAGGACAGGTAGCCGGTTTGCAGATGACAAATACCAGTGGTGACCCTACAAACGCAGGCTTTAGCATGGCTATCCGTGGTTTTAGCTCTATCAACGCAGGTACTTCACCGCTTATCATCGTAGACGGTGCTCCGTACGATGGTGGATGGAATAACTTGAACCCTGGCGACGTAGAAAGCATCACTGTATTGAAAGACGCTGCTTCTAACGCCTTGTATGGTGCGCGTGGTGCCAACGGTGTAATCATGATCACTACTAAGAAAGGTTCTTCTGAAAAAGCTACTATCACCCTCGACGCTAAGTGGGGTGTAAACAGCCGTGCCACTCAGGAATACGACTACGTGAAAGATCCTGCTCAATATTACGAAATGCACTATCTGGCATTATATAACAGTAATATCCGCGATAAGGGCATGACTCCGTACGAAGCTCACGCTGCAGCTAATAACGCTATGGGTAAGCCTGACTCTGAAGGTGGTTTGGGATATATGATCTTCTCAGTGCCTAGCGGTGAGAACTTGATTGGTACAAATGGAAAACTTAACCCGCACGCTACTCTTGGTAACCGTGTAGCTTATAACGGTCAGGTTTATACTATCATGCCCGACAGCTGGTTGGACGAAGGTTTCCGCAAGGCGTTGCGTCAGGAATATAACTTGAGCATTACCGGTGGAAGTCAGAAACTTAACTATTATAGCTCTTTAGGATATTTGAAGAACGAAGGTATCGTTTATAATTCAGACTATCAGCGTTACACTGCCCGCTTCAAAGCCGACTATCAGGCTAAGGAATGGTTGCGTATCGGCGCTAACATGGGCTTCACTCATTCAGACCAGCACAATGTAGGTAGCGGTACAGCTTCTTTGTTTGGTATGGCTACTAACATGGCTCCTATCTATCCTATATACATGCGCGATGGAGAAGGAAATATCATGACCGACGAACACGGACTTATGTACGACTACGGTATGGGCGCTAACGGTGGACAGAAACGTCCGTCTACTATGCTTCCTAACTCTAACCCGTTGCAGACAAACCAGTTGAATACCAACAAGACATATTCTAATTTGATGACCTTGACAGGATATGCCGATATCACTCCGTTCCAGGGACTTAAACTTACAGTTAATGGAACAGTCAGCAATAAGGAAGATAAAGCAACTGCTGCTTCTCAGCCTTTCTACGGAGCTACTTCACTTACATACCCCGGCGGTTATGTACAGCAGACAGCTTCGCAGGTATACTCTGTAAACTTCCAGCAGATTGCTAACTACACCACTCAGATTGGTAACCACAACATCACATTGATGGCCGGACACGAAAATTATAAATATAACTACAATTACGTTTGGGGTAGCCGCCAGAACATGTTCTCATTCTTCCAGAGTCAGGTATTGGACGGTGCCGTTAAGGTAGAAGATAACGGTGGTAACATCTCACTTTACAATACAGAAGGTTACTTCTCTCGTGCTATGTATAACTTCGATGAGAAATACTTCTTGTCGGCATCTTATCGTCGCGACGCTTCTTCTCGTTTCCACCCAGACCATCGTTGGGGTAACTTCTACTCACTTGGTGGCGCTTGGACTTTGAACAAAGAAGAGTGGTTTAAAGTAGATTGGGTTAATATGTTGAAACTGAAAGCATCTTGGGGTCAGCAGGGTAATGATAACATCGGTGATTATCGATATACCGATACCTTCTCTTTGAAGAACTTCAACGGTGAAGTAGCTTTCGTACAGAGCACAGTAGGTAACAAGAACATCACTTGGGAAACCAACAGTAACTTCAATATCGGTGTCGATTTTGAATTGTTCAAGAGCCGCCTCACAGGTAGCGTTGAATACTTCCGTCGTAAAACTACCGATATGCTTTGTATCGTATACGTGCCATTGTCAAGCGGATACTTCAGCTCTTACGATAACGTAGGAGATATGTTGAACCAAGGTATCGAAGTTGACTTGCATTACAATGTAATCCGTACAAAAGACTTCAACTGGACTGTTAATTTGAACGCTACACATTATAAGAATAAGGTGTTGATGCTGAACGAAGACAACAAGAACGGTACTCTTGATGGATACAGTGGTTATGTAAACGGTAACTACTTTACTGGCGAAGGACTTCCTTTGCACACATTCCGTTTGAAGAAATATGCCGGAGTAAACGAAAATGGTGAATCTACATGGTATGTACAGGACTCTAAGACAGGCGAGTTGACTACAACTACAGAGCAGTCAAGAGCTACATACTTTAACTGCGGTTCTTCAGACCCTACTCTCTACGGTGGTTTGAGCACAAGCTTCAGCTATAAAGGCATCGACCTTTCTGTAAGTTTGAACTATAACATCGGTGGTAAGGCTATCGACTCTGGATATAAAGCATTGATGAGCAACTGTGCTCCGGGTAATACTGGTAAGGCATTCCATAAAGACCTTCTCAACGCTTGGTCTGAAACAAATACCACATCAGACATCCCTCGTTTCCAGTACGCTATCAATACTATCGATAACAACTCAGCTTATACTTCAGACCGTTTCTTGACTAACGCTACAACATTGTCATTGCAGAACATCAACATCGGTTACACAGTACCTCGCAAGTGGGCTACCAAGTTGAGCTTGAGCAGCATCCGTTTGTATGCATCAGGCGAAAACCTCTACTACTGGAGCAAGCGTAAAGGTTTCGACCCACGCGGAAGCTTCTGGGGTACAACCTCTAACACAAGCTATTCTGCTATGCGTACATTCTCGGGCGGTGTTACAGTATCATTCTGATAGGATTCATTGTATAATTTAAAAACTAAGAATATGAAAAAATATATGAATCGTTTATTCGTTGCACTGGGAGCCGCTTCTATGTTGGGCTTTACAGGATGCATTGAAGAAACTTTTCCAACCGACATGGCTACTCCAGAACAGGTATCAAGTTCTAGCCAGTCGTTGCAATACATGACAAACAGCTTGCCGGCTTATATAGTAACCAAGAGCACATACAGCGGTGGAGACTTCGACTGGGGTTATACTTGCCAGATGTATGTACGCGAACTTTACGGTGAAGACTTTCCGTCAAACGACGACGGATATAATATGTGGAAATATGCAGAAAGAGCATCTTCTGAAATCTTGAACGTAGCTCTTTACTCTTTCTCATATTATTATCACCTTATCAAGAACGCCAATAACGTAATTGTGATGGCTTCTGATTTGGCTGCTACAGGAAACGCTAGTGCTAAAGCCAGCTTAGGACAAGGCTACGGGTTCCGTGCTTTGAGTTATCTTGATATGGCTCGCTTGTTCGAATTCCGCCCCACAGGTGTAGAACGCTTGGACAATGCAGCTCAAAAAGATGGAGTAATGGGTATCACAGTGCCTATCTTGAGAGAAAATATGACTGTAAACGAATATAAGAACAACCCGTGTGTTCCGTTCTATACAATGTATCGCTTCATCATGAACGACCTTAACAAGGCTGAAGAATGTCTGGAAGGATACAAACAGTCTACCATCGCTTTCATGGATCAGAGCGTAATCTACGGTTTGAAAGCACGTTTATGGTTGACCATGGCTACTCGCTTTGAAAACTCACCCGAAGACTTGGCTAAGCAGATTGAAGCCGACGCCAATACAGACGGATACGGAGTATTGGGCATTACTTCTGCAAACGACTGCTATCAGAAGGTAGCCGAATATGCTCAGAAAGCCATCAAAGGCCATACACCGCTTACCGAAGAAGAATGGACAGACCCTACCACAGGTTTCAACACTCCGCAGTCTTCTTGGCTGATGGGTGCTTCTGTAACTTCAAAAGAACAGGTAAACAACACTACTTGGCATCAGTTAATCGGTATTTTGGCTTCGGAAACTACTTGGGGATTCAACCAGTATAATTTCTTCCGTTGCATAGGCAAGTCATTGTACGACCAGATAGGTAGCGGTGACTGGAGAAAGAACAGCTGGGTAGCTCCTGCCGACGCTGGAAAGAGCGCTGTTCCTTCACAGTACAAAACAAACCTTACCGACGCTACATGGAAGAAGCTTCCTGCTTACTCTAACATCAAGTTCCGTCCGGGAAGCGGTTCGTTGGTTTCTCGCGAAACAGGTTCTATAGGCGACTTCCCGATGATGCGTGTAGAAGAAATGTATTTCGATTATTTCGAAGCCATCGCTCACACTCAGAGCGTAGCCGATGCAGCGGCTGCATTGCAGGAGTTCGTTAATAAGTATCGTTATACCGATAATTCTTATACTTGCAAGGCTACTACGCTGAAAGATTTCAATAAGGCATTGATGGTACAGCGCCGTATCGAGTTCTGGGGAGAAGGTATCAACATGTTCGACTATAAGCGTTTACGCTTGGCGGTAACTCGTAACTATAACGGTACCAACTACAAGACTGACTTTATACGCTTGAATTCTAACGCAGGATATGTGGCTCCGTGGATGAACTACCGCATTCCTGAATCGGAATTAACTTATAACCAAGCTATCATTCTTGCTCCAGACCCATCGAGTGCTATTGTAGCGCAATAATCTATTAATATGAATTTCAAAGAAATGAAAGATATGATGAAAATCAATACATTCTTTTATATGGCCGTTATCGGCTTAGGTTTGGGCTTGTCTTCATGCAGTGACGATGAATACCAAAGAGGAGAAGAGCCCGTTCCTTATAACATGACTGCCTATTTCTCGGCAAATAACAAGGCTGAGTATGTATTTACTCCCGAAGATGTTGCCGAATCGAGCACATTACAGCTTGAGGTAAAGCGTCTGCAGTCGGACGATGCCGCTTCTATACCTGTTATCGTGGTAGATAAAGACGATATCTTCAAGATTCCTGCTACTGTAGAATTCAAAGCCGGAGAATCTACCGCTACTTTGGATGTAGAATATACAGGAATTGAAGAGAAGAAGTTGTGTAAATTCTCTATCCGCTTGGATGAGAATTTCACAGACCCTTATAAGAAGGTAGAAGGTTCTGACGTATATGCCGCATCAGTATTTGTTTCAAGCTGGCGACAGATTTCTAAGAACGTACAGTTCTGGTTTACCAATATTAACGATACTTATAATAATAAGATTTTCCATAACGCTAACTTCTATCAGTTGGAAGGTCAGAACCGTTTCCGTTTCGAAGATTACTTGGGCTCGGGAATCGACATGCAGTTCACTATCGTTCCTACCAAGGCTAACATCACTTTCTCGGCTACCGACCCTAACACATGGGTAGGTCGTTTGGAACCGGTAAGCAATTACATGGACGGAGGAACAGAAGCTATCGGTAGCTACTGGTGGTTTATGAAGGATGGCGAAACTTTCGCTACTTGGAAGTTGCCTGTATTTAATACAACAGTAAACTACATTAACTTCTATTCTAACTACATGAGCGAATTTAATTATGTAAGTGGTGGAGGTAAACAGATGACAGATAGAATTTGGATAGATGATAAATCTTACCGATATGCTATCGTTAATTTCTATTGGACAGCTGCCGACCGTACCATTGAAGTACCTGAAAATTAAAAAGAAAGATGAAACAGAATTTATTTAAATACATGATGCGCAGAGCAGGAGGTATCTTCCTGCTGGCTGCCGCTTGCATGGGAGCTTTCTCTTCGTGCAGCGATGATGACGATACGCTCAATGGCAAATTAGACAAGACAAATGCCGAAGTGCTCTCACAGAGCGTCAGCTCGTTGTCTTTCACTTGGAAAGCCATAAAGAACGCTTCGCAGTATGCTTATGAGCTGAGCGATCCGGATAAGAATTTGGTGGAAAGCGGTGTTACAACCGACCTTGCCGCTTCTTTTACTAACCTGCAGCCTAACACTACATACCAATTGAAAGTATGGGCTTATGGAGCTTACGGAAGCGGATATGAAACTTCTGAACCTATTTATCTTACAGCTACAACTCCGGCTGTAGTGCAGTTGGGAATGCCCGAAGTAAAAGTTGTTACCTCTGGAGCTACCACTACTGCTAGCTGGAAATCTGTAGAGCACGCTAAGAAGTACGAGTATTACGTTAAGCTTAAAGATTCCGACAAGGTATTAGAAAGCGGTACTGTTACCGATACTGAAGTAGCTCTTTACGGATTGGTTGGCGAATACGAATTAGGAGTTAAGTCTCTTTCTACCAGCGAGGCTTATAGCGATTCAGAATACGACAAAGTAGAATTCAAAGTAGAAAAGAGAGAAGTATGGCGTACAGTAGGTACATTCAATGATGGTGCCGGACATACTTGGAAAGCTACTATCGTGGCATATAGCAACGACTCTTATACCATACTTAAATGGTATGGCAATGAAGGCTACGATTTTGAATTCTCTGTAGCTTCTGACGGTAAGCCGACTTTCCTGAATGCGGTGGATGCAGGAGATGATTGGTATCAAGTAAAGACTGATGCAACTCACTACTTGACAATACATCGTACTTATCATTCTTCATTCAGCGGCAACAGCACTTCTGGTAAGATGATTATTTATAATAGTAAGGGTAAGGATATCACATTTACTTGGCCTGTGCCTGTAACTGTTGACGCACTTGTAGGTACTTATTCGCAGGTATGTAAGGGTTCTGAACTCTTTACTGATGTTAAGAACTGGACTGGGTTTAATAAAACTACCGATGTAACAATAACTAAAGTTGATGATAAAACAATTCAGCTGAACGGATTCTTTGTAGGATTCGAAAAAATGGATAGCGGTGTATTGAAAGGTACTGTTGATTTTTCAGCTAAGACTATTACTTTTGCACCACAAGTCGTTTCTCGTAGCATGACGTTCTGTACTTATAATTCAATTACTACACCTGTAGTAGCTACATTTACCGATGCTGGAGTTATCAGCTTTTCAAAATGGAGCTTGATGTATTCAAACTATAGTTATGTATATACAGGCGACTTGATTACTACCCTTACCAAGAAAAAATAGGGTTTAAATACTGATAAATAAAGACCTCCTCTGCAACCGAAGTTTCGGAAAGCAGAGGAGGTTTTTTTTGTGGTACGCTCGGCATGAGCATTGTCTAACGGGTGAAAGTCCATTCTATCATGTAGGCCAAGCACCGTATAATATGAGATATAATCACCCACACATTACGTTTCATTACTCTCCTTTCTTCTTGCGTACTGGTACACGTTCATAATTCAGAGACGTCACCAAGTCGGACATGTCCTTACCTGGACGGAATCTGAATTTGGCTTTCTTTATCAGAGAGTTTGTAAATTCATTTTCGGTCTTTGCGCCTTTGCTCTTCAGGCCAATCTGAAGGTAACCCAAGTCACCCAGTCGCACAATTTCTCCTGAAGCCAACCCCTGCCTGATTACGTAAGGAAGCGCACACAGCACCGCCATAATATCAGCGTATGTTAAGGTACACATCTGCTCTAAACGCTGTCCTATTTCACGAATACCCATCTCGCCTCGGGCTTGCGCCTGTGCGTAGTATAATTTCTCATTACCGTCTGGGTCTTTAAAGTCACGTCTTCTCACCAATGAATAAGCTACTGATCTTTCCATGTTTTTTCTTGTTTTTAGGTTTAACACTGTTCTTTGTAATAACACGTTCGATATCGATTTCGTATTACAAAGATACTATGCGGCCATCCGGCCACTCAGCGGCTTTGAAGCGATTTGGGAATGTTTTTTTGATGAAATTTCTCTTTGATATCGGCTCGGACACAAAATGAGACACAAAGCGCGACACAAAATAAGACACAAATATAGTGCGTTTAGCGAGCGCATAACTCTATAAGTAAGATATTTGATATTTTTAGTGATAGAAAAAGCAGACACAAAACCAGACACAAAGTAGGACACAAATTGAGCCCTATTAAATAAATTATATATATATAAATTATAACAATAATAAAACAACTCGATTTTTTCCCAAAAAATTCAAGTTGGGGGTCTTGGATGAATTTCATTTTTAGCGTCATAATATGCATAGAGGGTAGCTATTGGTTTTAATATGAAAGAATACGGTAAGTAAAATAAAACATTGCGATGATTGACCTTAACCATTGCGATGAATAGTTTGAATCATCGCAGTGTTGAACGCGAGTTGTATATTATTCGTGATATGCATCTAATCAAGTATGTAGGCAGTAATAAGACTGGGCATTGGGAAGTGGTAACAGAATAAGAAATATTATTTTCATAACCCACAAACAATAACGATATTTCCAGAATTACTTTATCTTTGCAGTAACAAGCAAAAGAATAACACATAAAAACTAGCGGTTATGAAAAAACTGATATTTACGGTAATGGCTTTAGTGGCATGCCACACTATGCAGGCTCAGTACTTCTGCTCGGAAAACGGGGCGCAGTTGCACTACGTGAACTATGACGGATCGGGACAGAGCGTGTCGAACGAAACGGCTACGGTGGTAAACGTGAGCAATGAAGGCTCTATGAAGAAGGCTCAGTACCTTACCAAGATTGTAAATAATAAGGCGAAGAATAATACATCGTATACGCTGTTCGACTGGAGTTA
>ULNT01034594.1_pt1 | contig 11700 bp, 10 predicted proteins | sample 1952001 | NCBI WGS metagenome assembly ULNT01 (sample SAMEA4835585, study PRJEB28245) | human gut metagenome | biome: gut microbiome; material: fecal sample | place: Denmark | collected 2008
GGCTTTTACAAAGAGTCATACAAAATAGAAGCTAGAGTTACATGGCTGCTGCATATTGTGACTTTGAGGGTTTGTCAGAGCAGTGAAGAGGCATTGCATGTAATGCTGAAGATACTGGGTCTTACGGTATATGATAATACCAGACCAAAAGCTGATAAAAAGCAAAAGAATAAAGCCAAAGCCGCAAAGAAGAAAAAAGAAAAAAAGACTGTCTCAGAGAATAAACAGCCGGAGTTAAAAGGGGCATCTGTAGAGAGCCCGGCAGATACTCAGACAGCAGGCGATACTTCGCAGGTGGATATAGATACTGCAGAAAGCAATTCAGATGATGAAAAATTGAACTTTTGGCAGAAAATTATTAAAATTTTTCGAAAATTTATACATTTTTTTCAGAATATTAAGTACACATTTAGAAAATTCTATGATACAATAGTAAACATAAAAAGTAATGTATCTTATTATTGCAATGTGTTGTCGCAGGACAGCACCAAAGAGGCATTTCAAATTGCCGGAAAACAGATAAAACGTATTTTTCGTAATCTGAGACCACGTAAGTGGCATGTTTATGTCCATCTTGGAGCGGAAGATCCGGCAACGTTGGGAGATATTCTTGGCATCTGGGGAATGTTATATCCTTTACATGAAGGAAAGATAGCATTAGAACCGGATTTTGATTCTGAAATACTGGAAGGTGAATTTTTCTGTAAAGGCAGGATTCACATTTTTGTATATATATGGACCGCATATATAATTCTGTTCGATAAAAATATAAAACATTTGAAAAAATGTCTGTTACGGGAGGATGATTAACACTATGGCAGATAATAGCTTTAGCGGAATTGTAGGTTCTATGATGAAGGGGATGGAAGGTTTTCTTTCTTCCAAAACTGTAGTAGGGGAACCGACACAGATAGGAGATACTACCATTATTCCACTGGTTGATGTTACATTCGGCGTAGGAGCCGGCGCATCGACAAAAGATAACAAGAACGGTGGCGGTGGCGGTATGTCAGGTAAAATGACACCAAGCGCTGTTCTTGTGATTAAGAATGGTCAGATTAAGCTGGTGAATATTAAGAATCAGGATACAATGACGAAGGTACTGGATATGATACCTGATCTTGTAGATCGTTTCACGGCACCGAAGGAAGACATGCCAAGCGATGAAGATGCAATAAAAACTGCTTTTCCAGACAAAGATGAGAAGTAACAGCATATAATAGAATAAGACGGCAGACAGGACGGTATGATAATGAAAAAGCTGATAGGATATACAATGTTCTGGATTGCTGTTGGCATGGTTTTGATGCTGATTATCAGTGATGTTTGGATTGCTGTCATAATAATTGCTTTTTTGCTTATAGTTGGTTACATTTTGTTTCACTGCCAGTAGTAAGGGTACTGGTATGGATTGTATCAATAATAGGGTGGGAAATTAAATATGAGGGATTTTGATGAGAGGCTCATGAAGGCTGAGACTTCTGATGAGGTAAAGAAACTCAAATTATGGATGTTTCAGGAGCAAGTCAAGATTCAGGCTAAGAAGGACGAATTGGACGAGTTAAGCCACAAGTTGCAGGAAGAAAAGAGGACATTGGAACGGGACAGAAATGCATTAGACATCAAGATTAAGACAGAAAATAAGCGTTTCGATCAAAATGAAATATTTATGTCCAAGAAGCAGCAGATAATAGAAAATGCTTTTCGACAGCTTGCTTTGGATCGGAAAGCATTGGAGTGTGAGCGCCTGAATCTTGAATATGAAAAAGGTAAATTTGCAAAGCAGAAATTACATTCCAGGGCAAATTCTGATTCTATGGGTGCAGGAACATTTGAAAATAATTATTGCGGAAGCTGCGTATTTTTCAGAGGCGTAGATAATGAGCTTGCCTTGCGAAAGAGATATAAGGAACTGCTGAAGATTTTCCATCCGGATAATCGGTGCGGTGACACTAAGACTTTATTACTTATTCAAAAAGAGTATGAAAAAATGAAGAGACAGTACTATGAAGTGTAGTACTGTCTCTTTTTGTAATTAAATTCTGTAAACTAAAAACAAGCAGGCAAACCTACTTGTTTTTTTTAATAAATTATGCTCTTTCAACGCTTCCGGATCTTAAGCAGCTTGTACAAACATGCATTCTCTTAGTAGCTCCGTTTACTTTGCATTTTACTCTTTTAACATTTGAATTCCAAATTGCGTTGGATCTTCTATGAGAATGGCTTACGTTGTTTCCGAAATGAACGCCCTTGCCACAAATATCGCATTTTGCCATAGTTAGCACCTCCTTGACTAAACTAAGTCATTCGACTCACAACATTAGTATCTTACCAAAAAAACATTCATATTGCAAGCAATATTTTTAAAAAGAGTAAAAAATATATGAATTATATAGAAATATAGGTTTCTTTTTTGCTCATTTGCGGTTATAATAGAATCGAATAATTTTAAAGGAGGATTTCTATGAAAGGTTCAATGAATACCCATTTGGGAAATATTGTTATTGATCCGGAAGTTATCGCACAGTATGCAGGCAGTGTAGCTGTTGAATGCTTTGGCATTGTCGGCATGGCATCCGTTAATGTGAAAGATGGCCTGGTGAAATTACTTAAAAAAGAAACTATTACTCATGGAATACAGGTTAATATCGTAAATAATAAATTAATTCTTGATTTTCACGTTATTGTTGCATATGGTGTCAGCATCATCGCTGTATCTGATAACCTGATTAGCAATGTGAAATATAAAGTAGAAAATTTTACAGGTCTCGAAATCGAAAAAATCAACATCTTTGTTGAAGGCGTTCGAGTAATAGATTAAGGAGGATTCTAGAAGTGGGCTTAAATATAATCGACGCGCAAATGCTTTCAAAGATGTTTCTTGCCGGTGCAAAGAACTTGGAGCATAAGAAGGAATGGATCAATGAATTAAATGTTTTCCCTGTTCCTGACGGCGACACCGGTACAAATATGTCTATGACAATTATGTCTGCTGCTAAAGAAGTGGCAGCAATCAAGGAACCTAATATGGCTGCCTTGGCTAAGGCAATTTCATCAGGTTCTCTTAGAGGCGCAAGAGGTAATTCAGGTGTTATTTTGTCTCAGCTGTTCAGAGGCTTCAGCAAGGTGATCAGTGAATATGATGAGATTAATGTAGCAATCCTTGCTTCTGCATGTGAAAAGGCTGTTGAGACAGCGTACAAAGCAGTTATGAAGCCAAAGGAAGGTACGATTCTGACTGTAGCCAAGGGCGCTGCCAAAAGAGCTAATGACCTTGCTGTAGCAGGTGAGAAGGATCTTGAGATCTTCATTAGCGAAGTGATCAAAGAAGCTGAGATGGTTCTGGCACAGACTCCGGAGATGTTACCTGTCCTGAAACAGGCAGGCGTTGTAGATTCAGGTGGACAGGGTCTTGTAGAAGTATTAAAGGGTGCTTATGACGCATTCCTTGGTAAAGAACTGGATCTTACAATTGAAGCAGCACCTTCCAAGCCGGCAGCTAAGGGTTCCATGTCTCCTAATATTGAGGCACAGGCGCAGGCAGAGATTAAATTCTGCTATTGTACACAGTTCCTGATTATGCTTAATAAGACATTTAACATCAAACAGGAAATGGATTTTAAAGAGTATCTGGAATCTATCGGTGATTCTATCGTTGTAGTTGCCGATGATGAGATCGTGAAAGTTCATGTTCATACAAATGACCCAGGACTTGCAATGCAGAAGGCACTCTTGTATGGCTCTCTGACAACTATCATTATCGAGAATATGCGTCTTGAAAGAGATGAAAAAGTCTCAGATATGATGGAAAGAGAGATGCAGCAGCCGGTAATCGAGAAAGAAGATACACAGGAGCAGGAAGCACCTGCTGCCACAGCTGAGCATAAGGAAACAGGTTTTGTTGCTGTATCTATTGGTGAAGGAATGAATGAAATCTTCAGTTCTCTGGGTGTTGACTACATCATTGAGGGTGGTCAGACAATGAACCCAAGCACAGAAGATATGTTGAATGCAATTGATCAGATCAATGCGGATAACATATTTATTTTCCCTAATAACAAGAATATCATTCTGGCAGCGAACCAGGCAAAGGAACTGACAGAGGATAAGAATATTATCGTTATTCCTACTAAGACTGTTCCACAGGGAATTACAGCTATTATCAATTATGTTCCTGATATTTCCATAGAAGAGAATGAAGCAGTCATGACAGAGGAAGCACAAAATGTTGCTACAGGTCAGGTTACTTATGCAGTACGTGATACTATGATCGACAACAAAGAAATTCATCAGGGCGATTTTATGGGAATTGGTGATAAGGGAATTTTGTCTGTTGGTACAGACCTGCAGGAAGTTGCTTTTGAAATGGTATCAGAAATGATGAAGGATGATTATGAACTGATCAGCATTTATTATGGCGCAGATATTTCTGAAGAGCAGGCACAGGAACTTGTGTCAAGAATTCAGGAGAAGTATACATCCTGTGACGTAGAATTACAGTTTGGCGGACAACCTATCTATTCTTATGTAGTTTCTGCTGAATAATATAAGATAATAAATATATAGAAGGCAAAGGGAACGGTTATTCCGTTCCTTTTTGTCCCTGTGGGTATTTTTATGAAATTAACAGATCCTATAACAAGTGTGAAGGGCGTAGGGGATAAAACAGCAGCCCTGTATCATAAATTAAATATCTATACGGTATATGATTTGATAACACATTATCCAAGAGAATATGAGGAATGGCAGGATATTACGTCTATTTCTGACATACAGGTCAATCAGGTGCAGGCAATACATGCTGCTGTAATCAGCGTACCACAGACTTTGCATGTAAAACGTAATATGTCTATTACCACTGTTCATGTGAAGGACAGTACAGGACAATGTGATTTGGCTTATTTCAATATGCCGTATATCAAAAATAATCTGCAGCCCGGCAAGCAGTATATATTGCGGGGGCAGGCTGTTATGCGCCGTAATGTCCTTACACTGGAACATCCAAAGATTATTACGGGAGAAGAATTTATAAAGCATCTGCATACGCTGACACCGATTTATTCTACGACTAAGGGGCTGACGGTACAGGCAATTGCCAAAACAGTCCGAAATGCCCTGGATGAACTGGCATTTTATGATTATTTCCCGGACTTTATGCGTACAGAATATGATTTGCCGGAGTATGCACAGGCAATGCGTGACATTCATTTTCCAGAGAATCGTACGGCTTTGATTGCGGCCCGTAAAAGGCTTGTATTTGAAGAATTTTTCTTCTTTATCCTTTCTGTTATGACATTAAAGGATATGTCTGAGAGATCGGTGAATGATTGCCCTATGATGAGAATTGATGCATGTCAGGAACTGATAGACAAGCTGCCATATCAATTGACTGGAGCACAGACGAAGGTCTGGGCGGAAATCGAAAGAGACATGTGTTCTGCACATCTGATGAATCGACTTGTGCAGGGTGATGTGGGATCAGGTAAAACGATTGTTGCAATACTGGCTATGTTTATGTGCGTTATGAATCATAAACAGGCGGCTTTTATGGCACCTACAGAAGTGTTGGCAAAGCAGCATTATGAATCTATATCTCAGATGGCGGATCAATATAATCTGCCTTTTCTGCCTGTGCTGTTGACTGGTTCACTGACTGCAAAGGAGAAAAGGATTGCAAAAGAGAAAATCAGTCAGGGTTTATGCAATGTGATTATCGGAACGCAGGCATTGATTCAGGACAATGTGGATTTCTATGATTTAAAGCTGGTTGTCACGGATGAACAGCATCGTTTTGGCGTAAAACAGAGAGAAACGCTGGCTATGAAAGGGCTTTCACCACATGTACTTGTCATGAGCGCTACACCTATACCGAGAACACTGGCACTGATTCTGTATGGAGATCTTGATATATCTGTCATGAATGAATTGCCGGCGGACCGCCTTCCTATCAAGAACTGTGTGGTAGGGACAGATTATCGCTCCAAAGCGTATCAGTTTATTGCCAGGGAAGTGACTGGCGGCAGACAGGCTTATGTCATTTGTCCGATGGTTGAACCGGGAGATGAGGAGAGTGAGCAATCAAATCTTGAGAATGTCATAGAATATACAGAAAAGCTTCGGGCTGCATTGCCTGAGTCGATTCGTATTGCATATTTACATGGGCAGATGAAACCCAGGGATAAAAACCGGATTATGGAAGAATATGCAGCACACAATATAGATGTTCTGGTATCGACTACTGTAATTGAAGTAGGTATTAATGTACCGAATGCAACGGTTATGATGGTTGAAAATGCTGAAAGATTTGGACTTGCACAGCTTCACCAGCTGAGAGGGCGTGTTGGAAGAGGAAAATATCAGTCTTATTGCATTTTTATCAGTACGACTAATAATAAAGGTACTATGGAGCGATTGCAGGTATTGAATAAATCGAATGATGGCTTCTTTATTTCATCGGAAGATATGAGATTGCGTGGTCCTGGTGATTTATTTGGAATCAGGCAAAGTGGACAATTTCAGTTTCGGATAGGCGATATCTATCAGGATGCTACAATATTACAATCAGCACAGCAATGTGCTTCACAGGTATATAAAAGTTATATACAGAATGGAAAAGTACCAGAACCACAGTATGCGGAAATTTGGCAGCATTACGAAGAGAATATTGCCCGTAGTGTTGACTTTATAAGCATCTGACAGTAGAATAAAAGAGTGTAGCTGTTGTTTATGATACTTCTACACAAGAGTAAGAGATACACAATAGGGGGTTAACTATATGTCAAGAATTGCAGTAGTTACTGACAGTAACAGCGGCATTACACAAGCGCAGGCTAAAGAATTAGGTGTTAGTGTCATTCCAATGCCTTTTATGATTGATGGAGAGACTTATTATGAAGAGATCTCTTTAAGCAGAGATGAATTCTATGAAAAACTGGCAGCTAATGCAGATATATCAACTTCACAGCCGTCTCCAGAATCTATACTTAATTTGTGGGATTCTTTATTAGAAAATTATGATGAAGTTATTCATATTCCAATGTCAAGTGGATTGAGTGGTTCCTGTCAGACAGCAATTATGCTGTCACAGGATTATAATGGTAAAGTTCATGTTGTGAATAACCAGAGAATTTCTGTTACACAGAGACAGTCAGTTTTAGATGCGCTCGCATTGATTGATGCAGGTAAGAGCGGAGCTGAGATCAAAGAGATTTTGGAAGCTGACAAATTCAATTCTACTATCTATATTATGATTGATACATTATATTATCTGAAGAAGGGTGGAAGAATTACACCTGCTGCGGCAGCACTTGGAACTTTGCTGAAATTAAAGCCGGTACTCCAGATTCAGGGAGAGAAGCTGGATGCTTTTGCCAAAGCCAGAACGGTAAATCAGGCAAAGGCTATTATGATGAATGCAATAAAGAGCGATATAGAAAAGCGATTTGGAGGCGTATCGAAAGATAACCAGATTTATCTGCAGATTGCACATACACAAAATGAAGAAGCTGCAAAGGCTCTGGCACAGGAACTTCATGAGGTATTTCCAGATTACCCGATCTATATCGACCATTTATCATTAAGTGTTTCCTGCCATATTGGACCAGGTTCATTGGCGATAGCATGTTGCAAGAAAATGTCTATTTAATAATTGATATGGATAATAAAAAACAGCCGTTTGAAAAACGACTGTTTTTTTGTGCGCCTTACGACGCACAGTATATTTTATAGGATTTATTTTATGCAAGAGCTGCTGTAATGATAGCCATGGAATATACTTCAATAGCATTGCATCCACGGGATAAATCATTGATAGGTGCATTTAAACCTAAAAGGATAGGACCATATGCTTCGAAGTTACCCATACGCTGTGCAATCTTGTAACCGATATTGCCGGCATTGATATCAGGGAAGATAAATGTATTAGCATGGCCTGCTACTGCAGAATCCTTGCACTTTGTACGTGCAACACGAGGAGATACAGCTGCATCGAACTGAAGTTCACCTTCGATAGGAAGCTCTGGATATTTAGCTTTGGCTTTGTTAGCAGCATTGCGCATCTTATCAACGTCTTCGCCCTTACCTGAACCAAGAGTAGAGTAGCTTAAAAATGCTACCTGAGGATCCATGCCAAATACTCTGGCACATTTTGCTGTTTCACCAGCGATCTCAACTAATTCATCTTCGGTAGGCTTGATGTTAATAGCACAGTCACCCATTGCCAGAACTTCGTTTTCGCCTGTTGCAGATGGACGAACAAGAATGAAGCAGGAAGATACAATGCTGTTACCTGGCTTAGTCTTTACAATCTGAAGAGCAGGACGAACTGTATCAGCAGTTGAATATGTAGCACCGCCAAGAAGAGAATCAGCAACACCCATCTTAACTAACATGGTTCCAAAGTAATTAGGCTGTTTTAATACCTTTCTTGCTTCTTCAGGAGTAACACCCTTGCTTTTGCGAATCTCGCAGAAAAGATCTACCATTTCATCGAAGCGGTCATAATTATTAGGATCAATGATAAGAGCACCACGAATGTTGAATCCGCTTTCCTCAGCTGATTTATATACTTCTTCTTCATTACCGACAAGGATCGGATGAAGGAAACTACTTGCTAAAAGTCTGGAAGCAGCCTCCAGAATACGAGGATCAGCGCCTTCTGTAAACACGATCTTCTTAGGGTTCTTCTTTAAAATTTCAATCATTGTTCCGAATCCAAACATATTAAATTCCTTCCTTTTCTTTAGGTTATTATTGTTATTTCTATGTAAGCGTTTACACCGTTATTTTATGCAGCGTTTCGCTATGTCCTAACTTTATTGTATACAAATTTTTTACATTTGCAATCCTTGTATTGAAATAAATGCACAAAATTTTCATTTTTTTACATGGATTCTTTATTTGTAATGATAGAGATATTCTGAATTTGTGATAGTGGTTACATGAAATCAGTTACATTTGAAACAACACATGTAAATAAAGTGTTACAATATCAGAAAACATATGTTTGAATAATTGGCATTTTTTGTTTGCAAACACTGAAAGATATGCTATAATCAGAGAAGTGCGTTATGTATACATAACGTATTATATTTAGAAAGGCTTAGGTTTTACAATGGCAAAATCAACCAATGTATATGACGCATCAAGTATTACCGTTCTGGAGGGACTTGAAGCAGTAAGAAAAAGACCTGGTATGTACATAGGCAGTGTATCGACCAAGGGTCTGAACCATTTAATATATGAAATAGTAGATAACTCTGTAGATGAACATCTGGCAGGGGCATGTACGAAGATCGAAGTTACACTGGAAGCAGATGGTTCTGCGACAATCAGTGATAACGGACGAGGCATCCCTGTTGGTATGCATGCGAAGGGAGTCAGTGCAGAACGAGTTGTATTTACAACATTACATGCCGGCGGCAAGTTTGATAATTCTGCTTATAAGACAAGTGGAGGTTTGCATGGTGTTGGTTCTTCAGTTGTGAATGCGCTGTCTACACAGCTTACAGTTACAGTAAAGAGCGGTGGACTGATTCATCAGGATAAATATGAATATGGCAATCCTGTTATAGAACTGGTAGATGGTCTGCTTCCTGTTATCGGTAAGACCAGAGAGACAGGAACTACTATCAACTTTACACCGGATCCTTCTATATTTGACAAGACCTGGTTTAAGGCAGAAGAAGTTAAGAGCCGTCTGCATGAGACTGCTTATCTGAATCCCAAGCTTACAATTGTATTTCGCGATAAGAGACTCGAAACTCCGGAAGAAATCATTTATCAGGAACCGGAAGGTATCGTTGGTTATGTGAAAGACCTTAATAAAAATAAAGAAGCAATTCATGACATCATTTATTACAGTGGAAGCAGTGATGGCATTACTGTAGAGTGTGCATTTCAGTATGTAAATGAATTCCATGAAAATGTTCTTGGATTTTGTAATAATATATACAATGCTGAGGGTGGTATGCATCTGACCGGATTCAAGACCATGTTCACGACCATTATTAACAATTATGCGCGTGAGCTGAATATCCTGAAAGAAAAGGACGTCAATTTTACCGGTGCAGATGTGCGTAATGGTATGACAGCAGTTGTTTCCATTAAGCATCCGGCTCCAAGATTTGAGGGACAGACTAAGACGAAACTGGATAATCAGGATGCTGCCAAGGCAGTCAGCAAAGTGACCGGGGATGAGGTGCCCCGTTATTTTGACCGTAATGTAGAAGTTCTGAAGAATATTATCGGCTGCGCAGAAAAAGCTGCAAAGATTCGAAAGACAGAGGAAAAAGCCAAAACCAATATGCTGACCAAGCAGAAATTCTCCTTTGATTCCAATGGTAAGCTTGCAAACTGTGAATCCAAAGACTACAGCAAATGTGAGATCTTTATCGTAGAGGGTGATTCTGCCGGCGGCAGTGCGAAGACCGCACGAGACCGCAGCTTTCAGGCAATTCTTCCCATCCGTGGTAAGATACTGAATGTGGAAAAGGCAAGCATTGACAAAGTTTTGGCAAATGCAGAGATTAAGACCATGATCAATGCTTTTGGGTGTGGTTTCTCAGAAGGATATGGCAATGACTTTGATATCACAAAGCTTCGCTATAATAAGATTGTGATTATGGCGGATGCCGATGTGGATGGTGAACATATCAGTAATCTGCTTCTGACTCTATTCTACCGTTTCATGCCGGAGCTGATCTATGAGGGACATATCTATATTGCAATGCCGCCTCTTTATAAGGCAATGCCGGCAAAAGGCAAGGAAGAATATTTGTATGATGATAAAGCACTGGAACGTTATCGTGCGAAACATAAGGGACCATTTACACTACAGCGATACAAAGGTCTTGGTGAAATGGATGCCCAGCAGCTGTGGGATACGACATTGAATCCTGAAACAAGAATTTTAAAACAGATTGAGATAGAAGACGCCAGAATGGCATCTGAAATAACCGAACTGCTGATGGGTACAGATGTTACACCACGTAAGACATTTATCCATGAACATGCAACAGATGCAGAACTTGATATTTAAACATGAGGTAATAAATGGAAGAGAAGATTATTAAAACAGAATATTCTGACACCATGCAGAAATCTTTTATCAATTATGCAATGAGTGTCATTATTGCCCGTGCTCTGCCGGATGTCAGAGATGGGCTTAAACCGGTTCAGAGACGTACACTCTATGATATGTATGAACTGGGAATCCGTTATGACAGACCATACCGTAAAAGTGCGCGTATCGTCGGCGATACCATGGGTAAATATCATCCCCATGGAGATAGTTCTATTTATGATGCACTTGTTGTAATGGCACAGGATTTTAAAAAAGAGATTCCACTTGTAGATGGACATGGCAATTTTGGTAATATAGAGGGTGATGGTGCTGCAGCAATGCGATATACAGAGGCACGCCTCCAGAAGATAACACAGGATGCCATGCTTGCAGACCTGGATAAGGATGTAGTGGATTTTGTACCTAACTTTGATGAGACAGAAAAGGAACCAAGCGTACTGCCTTGCCGGTTTCCAAACCTTCTTGTAAATGGTTCTGAAGGTATTGCTGTTGGTATGGCTACCAGCATTCCACCACATAACCTTGGTGAAGTAGTTGATGCAATGAAGGCTTATATGCAGAACGAGAACATTACGACCAGGGAACTGCTCCATTATGTAAAAGGACCGGATTTCCCT
>ULNT01043849.1_pt1 | contig 11658 bp, 9 predicted proteins | sample 1952001 | NCBI WGS metagenome assembly ULNT01 (sample SAMEA4835585, study PRJEB28245) | human gut metagenome | biome: gut microbiome; material: fecal sample | place: Denmark | collected 2008
CGCTTGTGTGCACCAACCGGTCGAGGATGGCGTCTTTTGGGTGGGTTGATGTATGTATTGTTTAACTCTGTTACCTAGGGTCTGCTAATTTATCTTGCCCCAGCTGACTTGTGGCGAGAGTAAAACTCCCACGAGGTCGTCGATGGTGCTGAGAGCTCTCTTTTTGAGGGTCTCCAAGCCTGTTTTTGCGAAAACGAGACAAAGAGCTCCGACAATGAGGCGGAGATGCGGCTGGTAGATGCTGATGATGCGGTCGGCGCAGCTGCGGACATTCTGCTCGAACATCATCTTCTGCTGCTCGTCCATCTTGAATGCTGCCTCCAGGCACTTTTAGTCATGGCGGCTGAAGTAAGAAAGAAGACGGCCCGCCTGTTTGCCCAGAAAATCGAGAAATATCTATGCATTTCCCCTTATCACCTCCAATACCTTTCCAAGATGATAAGTAACCAAGCCATCCTCATAGATAGTATCCAATACCTGAACCACGGCACTATCCCTCTCCGAATGATAACCCACTTGAAACCTTATCACATCGAAACGACGGAGATAACGCTTGCCGTCAGCCTCATCAATATAAGTATATTTGTTAAGCGTGGTCTGCTTCAGCGAACGGTACTCCTCGGTCTTCACACCAGATACAATCTCCTCGAAATACTGTTTCTCGATAATCAGCGTCAAAACCTTCAAGCCCGACAGATTTAACTGCGATGGCTTTTTCTCTATCCGCTGCTCCAGACATTGCTGTTCCTTATTGTAGGCAAAGTAGATGATAGTACCATTCATGATTTTCTGAATGATGCTGTCGACGATTTCCAGCGGCACCTGATACCATTCCGTAGCCTCATGCATCTCTCCCTTATCATCAGCCACCCTGAAACGAAAGTTCACCGTCTGCAACACCTGATGCACCAGGTCCTCAAACTTCTGGGAGTGCATGTTCACTATCTTGTAAGTGCTTACTATCTCTACAGGCGCCATCAGATAAGTAGGCTCATGCTCAGCATTGGCCACACGCTCCTCCACCCGATTCGTAGAGAAACCTATTTTATAGAGATTCTTGATGTTCCGAATTTCCGGATTCTCTGATTTCGAACGAAGCACGTAGATATAACCCGTCACCTGGTCTTCCTGCTTCACATCCTCTGGATTGAAGAAATGGCTATCCGACTCCTCGTGAGTTTCGGTGATGGCATAACCACTTGCCACCACACTCTTGCGAAGTGTTTGGAGAAAAATATCCGACTCCGTACCATTTTCATAGATACAACGAGTTCGCGCATCCAAAGCCCTACTTGTACCTATTGCCTTCTCGCCCACTTTCTGCAGATAAACCATCTGACCATCTACTATATAGAAATGTCCTTCCTGCATATTAGTCGTCTTCGAGATTCTCTGCAACTGTCGCTTCCCGGTCTTCAAATTCTGATGCACCTGTTCGAAGAGAGGCTTAAACCGTGCAAAATCCTCACACAGTTTTCTTTGCGCTACATGGTCGGGCGTATCTTTCTTCTGAGCCATCACGCCTTTCATATCAGCAGGCACATCGAAGAGCTTTGCCTCCTGATAGGAAACATCCATCAAAGGGTCGTTGAATATATCTTCTAATTCTTTATCAATATCCATATCACTATATATAATAAGGTGAAAAAATATAGCCTATCCCAACAGATGATACTCATCATACTGTCTGAGGCTATCCGTTGCCTTGGTTCGCAGCGCCTTGAGCGATGTGGCAAGCAATTTTTCCTTCAAGCCACCGTCAGCTTTGGGTTCACTACCATGCTCTGCCACCCACTTGTTGACTTCGAGCAATTTCTGCGCCAGCCTGTCATCAGGCGTAGGCGCCTTCGGTTTCGGACGCACATCCGCCAACAAGGGGTCATCAAATATTTCTAATAGTTCTTCTGGCCAATCCATCTTTTTTCTTTATTGAGTGTTAAGAATTGAATTACTTTTCCGGCTCATACTCCAATCCCATCATTTTTCGAATCTTCAGGTTCTTGAGTTTCTGGAATGCAGCAGCCAGTTCCCTTACCTTCGGGTCAGGGTCGTTGATGTCTGGGCGCAGACCGTCATGCTCTGACACCCATTGCTTATAGGGTCCCTTAAACAGCATCATCGCCTGCTCGATGGTCATATCGAATTTCTGTTCAGCCATCGTGTCCTGGATTATCTTCAGGGTCTGCTTATCCACATTCTTCGACAGCACCTCGTAAGCACGCTGGAAAGGATTGATGGAATCAATCAAATTGATACTCAACAGATTGATATTAATCATTCGGTTTGCCAGTTTGATGAGACGATTGCCTTCTGACTCCTTCTCCTCGTCGTTTGCCGAAGCATCAAAATCGATAGGATTTCCCTTATCATCCACCACTTCACCACCCTTGACAAGGGTATCAAGCAGCAGGCGCTGACGAACTTCTTCCACTTCGTCCTCGCTCAAATCCGGATACTTTTCACGAATCACTTTCGGAATGAGCGTTTTGGTGATGGTTTCAGCCGTAGTACTTCCGCTGATGGCTTTCACTACCAGTTCGTCTTGCAAGATAGAAGCCTTCAAATCATCCAACTGCTCCTCTACAATCATCTTCGTCTTCTCGCTCGACAAAGGTTTCAAGCCCTCTATCACCAGGGTACGGGCATCCAGCGGACTGCCCTCATCACTATCCACATCCTTCACCGTCTTGAAATGCCAACTTGGCGCCATTACCTGCTCCATCAGAAGCGAAGCCGTAATGGCTTTCAGAAAGTCGTTCACCGCCACCTTCACATCGGGCTGATTGGCATCAGGCATTCCTATCATGTTCACAAACTTAGCCGTCTCCTTGCCTTCGCAATCACGGGTACATCTTCCGATAATCTGCACCACTTCGGTCAGCGAGCCACGCACACCGATGGTCAGACATTCCTCACACCATTGCCAGTCGAAACCTTTCTTGGCAGTACCCAGAGCGATGATAATATCTACATCATCACGTTTCTTTATTCGTTGTAAATATCCCTGCACCAGGTTGCGGGTTTCGGCGTGGTCTTCCACCAGATCGGCAACCTTCAGCAGTCTGCCGTCCTTGGTTCTGACGTAATAGATACCGCCATTGTTGTAATCCCGTTTCTCTACCTTACCGATGATCTTGATGATTTCATCCACCTCCGTGTATTTACCCAAACCGCTGGATGCACGGGAGTTGACACTTGGAATATGAATGATGGTCTTCTTGGTTGTATCCAGCACCTCAGCAATATGGTCGAGATAACTGCCGTGATAGAAGTGATAGCCCAAGACGAGGTTCTTGAGATAGCGATAACCATTGAGCTGCTGATAATAGTTGTAAGTAACTGGGAAGAAACGGGCCTCATCCTCAGCCCTCAACACCGGAACGCCATCACCCCGGAAGTAACTGCCCGTCATGGCAACGATATGACCGGTGGAATTATTCATCACTCGGCGCACAATATCGCCCAGTCCGCTGTTTACATCAGCACTTGTATGATGAAACTCATCTATCGCCAAGAGACAATCATTAAACTCCTCGTCGCTTATCTCCTTCATGCCATTTCGGAGGGTGGCGTGAGCACAAACCAGGATATTGCTTTTATCTTGATGGAAGAATTTCTTAAAGCGTACTGCCTTCTCTTTCTCGTCGGTAGTATCGCAAAGATTATACCGTTGCGCCACCTTCCAGTCGGCAAAGAAGCCATACTTCATCAGGTCTGTGTTTTGGAAGGAGCGGCCGATACTCTTTTCCGGCACAGCCACTACAACCTTCTTGATGCCCTGATTCTTCAGCTTATCCAGGGCGATGAACATCAAGGCGCGACTCTTGCCTGATGCCGGTGGCGCCTTGATAAGCAGAAAACGATGGTTGCGGGCTTCGTAAGCCTTGGCTTGCATCTCTCGCATACCGAGTTCATTGGTATTGCTCGAAGTACCCGTTTGCTGATATTTGATATCAACGATATTATCATTTATCTTGTCCATAAGCCATTCAAATTATTACTTGTTAGCTGTCATTTTCTCATAGAGTTTGAAGAGGCATTCCAATCGAGCCTCATCATTAGGGAACGGAGCGCCAGGATAGCAGCTTTCTACGATGGCATCCAGTTCCTCATGTGCAGCACGCAAATCCTCCGGCATCTTTTCCGGGTCGTAAAGATCAGCAAGCGTCTTCTCGGGATAGTTTTCACGAGCCAGAAGCACATTCGTTGCCGCCTCTTCTATCTCAGACTTCTTTGTGCCGGAAATGGATGGGAAGGGGAAAGTATTGTAGCAGAGACCTGCGGAATATCTGTAATCAGTCTTTAATCTGCCTCCTACAGTACGAACCCATACCATGTGCATCTCGCTGGTGAGGATGCCAAATAGCCATAATGATGCGTCATAGATGGCGAAGGCTGAATCTGAAATAACAGTTCCTTTGTCCAAGAACCCCATAGGAATGTACTTTCGCCTTTCAGACGATACACGAGGAATGATAATCTTGTCTCTATCTAATATCGGATGCTCTCTAAACTGATAAGGTTTTTCTGCCAATTTCAAACAAGCAGCATCAGTACTATCCAACCGAAGTTCTTTAGTTCTTTCTACACGCCTAGCAATTTCTTCATTTTTCAATGCCTCATCAGCATCCTGTTCGTCTATCCACAAACAGTATCTAGGCTTCCCATTTATAAATTCTTCAGAACCATACATCATTCGCAAATACTTAGAGAATGATGAATATTTGGCTATAAAATCTTCATATTCAACCTTGTTGAACAACAAGTTACCATTATCATAAGGCATGCAGCCAAAGTATAATTTCGGATAGCCATCAGGTGTATGAACATCCTTATGTACTATCGTTTCTGTTCCTACAGATAAATAAGGATTTATCACAGAAGATTCTATTTGTTTGTCGGAAGTAAACAATAGTTTCTTATTATTACTCTTATTGAACACCCCAACAATCACAACAGTAACACCGGCATTATATTTTGCATTGTTGGTCCATTTGAAAGAAGTATAAGCAAAAGCTATTTCTTCATTCATTTTCAAAATTTGAGGCCAAAGCACAGATACTTGTTCTCCTTGGCATATTGAGTTTGTACTCACATAAGCGTACTTGGCTTTGGATTCATGAATATATTTTGCTCCCAAATAGAACCAGATTGTGATATAATCCAGTATCTTACTATTCTTTAATTTACCAAAGACATAGCTTATATCTTCTTTCTGCTCTTTAGTTTGCAATTTGCTTCCCAAATACGGCGGATTACCAAATACAAACACTTCTTCATCCTTGGTATGTGGGCATACTACCTCCCAATCCATTCTACAAGCATTACCACATTTTATCTGGTCGATATTATGCAAAGGCAAGGCGGCAACATTCACACCGAAATCGGCGTGAAACTTGTTGTTCATCTGATGCTCGGCAAGCCAAAGGGAAAGCATGGCTACCTCGTGAGGGAAGTCGAGAAGCTCTATTCCATAGAACTGCTCCAAACGGATGCACGAACCATCGATAAAATCGAGCATCTGCTCTGGCGTACATTTCTTGCGAAGATGCAGAATATCCATTTCGAGTAAGCGCAACTGCTTATAAGTGATAATCAGGAAATTACCACTACCACATGCAGGGTCAAAGAACTTCATCTTGCTCATTCTTACCATCAACTTATTGCAACCATTAATGATTGGTCGGCACTCTTTAATAAACTGATTTTGAGACAAAGCACTCATATCAAGCAGATTCTTCTTCTGCTCGCAAAACTCTTCCAGTTTCTTATATACCCCTCTCAAATCATCCATAAAGAGTGGATTGATTACCTTCATGATATTAGGCACACTCGTGTAATGCATACCTTCCTTGGCACGCACGTCAGGATTCACCACCGCCTGAATCATACTACCGAAAATATCCGGATTGATATCCTTCCAATCCAAATCGCCGCTTTCGATGATAATCTTTCTAGCCTTATAACCCATCTTTGGGATAGGAATGTCTGAGGCAAACAGACCGCCATTCACGTAAGGAAACTGATTGATTTCCTTGGTAAGTTCTTCCGAACGCTCCTTGTTTGGCACATTCATCACCTGAAATGCCTGACCTAGCATCTCGCCGAGATCGGAACCATCTTTCTTGGTAAATTGCTTGATAAAGTTGGTAAAGAGATTTTCGGCAAAGATACCTGTATCTTTGGCAAAGAAGCAGAAGAGCAAACGGGTGATGAAGATGTTAAGGTCGTGCAAGTCGTCATCACTATTATATTCGTTATAAGCACGAATCTCATCATGCAGTTTGGCAAGTTTCTCGGCAGCCTTCACATCGGCTGGGTTTTCTGCCGTAGTGTGTACTCGCTCCACGTTCATCAAAGGATAGAAGAAGCCAAAGTCGCTGTGCATCTTGACGAGTTTCTGCTCGTAAGTATCATTCTCACGAGTATCATAAGCAAGGAGGGTTTCACCATCGCTCACCGCAATAATCTTTGGTGCAGCCTTCCTTACCTGAGCATCAGCCTTCAATGCCTCCAACCTGGTGGTAAGATGCAACGTATCTATAGCCTGATAGCAGAACAGGCCTTTGATAAGCAAGCCATCAAAGGTCTTCAAGATACCCTTTCCTTCCTTGTATCTCGACACATCCTTTTCGCTTTTACCAAAAGCCTTCAGTATCTCGTAGCCAACCTCAGAGGCTGGCACCACTTTAGTTTTGAACGATTCTAATCGGGATTCGATTTCCTTATAGCTGAGTTGCAGTTTCTTTGCCATAGCTTCCGTTGCCGATGGAAGCATAGCAAAGCCTTGCCACCCTATTACTCCACCGATTCCCGAAAGCAGAAACCATCTGATTTTAAAAGACTATTTTGATTCTAGTCCAGCCTCATCGTAAGATAAGGAATTGGTTAACTGATTAGCTATCAACAGAAAAGGCGTAGGGAATCTATCACTTACATTACCCTTGCCAATTGAGGTCCTCGGATGACCTGTGGGAACAAAGATAAGAAGCAATAGAGCCTACGCCAAGCGGGTATATATGATAGCACAGAGCGTACCCCCTCCAGACGAAGGGGCACACCTATGCCATGTGTATATACACAGTGGGTAGACGCCCACTGCTGTCTTCATCTGCTTCCCATTTGAAATTTCCGAGGTTTCAATTGAACAGAAGAAAACGTAGAGAACGTCTTTCTTAATTATGATAGGCCAAGCCATGGACTTTTACTTAACCAGCGACTCATCGCCAGCCATCCACAGCAAGACAACTGCAAAAGTACGAAAAAGAATTGGGATTTGCAAGAAAGTCAGAAAGTTCTTACAAATCTCAACAAAATAATTGATGATTTACTTCTTAAACAAATCAGAATGGGTTCCTGTATCAAGCAAACATAGAATTAACTCATCATTATCATACTACCATACCAAAAACCAATCAGGAAGAATATGACGATCATTCCATCCTTCATAATTTCCATGCAAAGGATGATTCTTATACTTTGCTGGCAATGGTTCTCCTCTCAACAAAATAGACACAACTTCCTCGAACAAGGTTTTGTCGTATCCTCGTTTGATACATTTCTTGTACGATTTTTTAAATCTTCCAGAAAGCTGTAACTTATACATAGCTAAGCATCCAGATAGTTCATCATATCCTCCATTGTATCGAAGTTCTTAACATTGCCCTCCTTTACATCGAGAATTGCCTTATCTAACTCTGACATTTTAGAGCTAGACTTCACTTTGCTAGCAACCCATCCCTTTCTTTCTGCCAATTCCTTCAAAAACTGCATATCGGAACTAGGAAGTTGCAAATATATTGTTTGTAATGTTGTATCCATAACACTATCATTTTAATAACACCGCAAAAATATGAAAAAGATTCGGAACTAACAAATACTCTGAGAGATATTTGCATTTATTCTTTTCTCTTCACCCAAACCTTGTGGCTGCCGCTGCCCTTCGAATCTATCGGCGAGGTTCGGTCGGCGGTGATTTCTTTCAGCTCCAGAGAGGCGGCGGTGCGGCTCAGATTGTTGATGCAAGCATAATCAGAGAGGGTGATGAGACCATTGGTTTCTATCACCTCCAGGGCACGGGCGATGCGTTCTTCCCTGGAATAGAGCTGCTTGCGAATTACCTTCACGCCACCCATGTCTCGCTCCAGGTCGCGATCGGTTTTATGCTTCACACTCTTGAGAAATTCAGGAGAAGCTTTGAAGTTGATGTCCTTCACGCCCACCTTGCGATACGTCATCTTATCATCTTCACTCTGCATTTCCGTAGGCTTATCGTCCTCGAAACCGAGGGAGAGCGAGAAGGTGCCGATGCCTTCTAGATTCACATTGTAGCCCATGGAGAGCATTTCTACCAGCATATCAGCCACATCAAGCAATACTGCCTCCGTGGTACTTTCCGAAATACCACGATGGTAGCTCTGCATCCTCTTGATGAACTCTTTCCTGGATAGTGTCCGATTGGTCACTATCTTGGGATAAACTCTGCGCTTGCCTTCATTACGCATGTCAGTTAACTCTTGCAACTTGTACTTTGCCATACCGATTCCTTTCTTATTAAGATTGTTATCACTTCATATTGAGACAGCCATTACGGTCAAGAGTAATGATGATTGCTCCTCATCATAATAGTTCTCATACCTAAGGATAAAAGTATTTTTTCCTCGACAAAAGTTCTATTCAACGTCGCTGAATGGACATTCGAGGACGTTGAATGCAGGTTCAGTGACGCTAAACACACATTCAACATCGACGAACGAAACTTTCTACTAGGCAAAAGTACATTTTTTTCTAATAACAACCAAGAAATTTCCTAAGATAATCTATCTCGACGAGCGAGGTTCCGCCCTCAGTCAATGCTCATGCCGAGCATACACGCAACAGGCAGACCGCCGATGAGAGCAGTCTGCCTGTCTAATTCTATTGATCTAAATGATTGATTGTCTAAAAAAAGTCACTTGGATTATAGCGGCGAAGTGAGGATGAACTCGCGCAGGACATAGTAGCAGAGGATACCAGCGATGTAGCCGACGAAGGCTATCCAGGTGATCTTCTTCATGTACCACACGAAGGTGATCTTCTCCAGTCCCATGACAACCACACCGGCAGCAGAGCCAATGATGAGCATGGAGCCACCGACACCAGCGCAGTAGGCAAGCAACTGCCAGAAAATGCCATCGACGGCAAAGTCGCCTGCCTCAGCCACGGGATACATACCCATACAGCCGGCCACGAGAGGCACGTTATCGACGATAGAGGAGAGCACACCGATGACACCCGTGACGAGGAAGTGGTCGCCATTGAAGGCCACGTTGAGTCCCTGGCCGAGCTGGGTCAGCACACCAATCGTCTCCAGGCAAGCCACGGCCATGAGGATGCCGAGGAAGAAGAGGATCGTACTCATATCGACACGGGAGAGCAGGCGCGTCACACGCTTCTGCAGGCCCTCGCGGTTCTTGGCGCGATGGAGATTGCGGTAGAAGACCTCCGTCACCGTCCACAACGTGCCGAGCACCAAGAGGATGCCGACAAACGGCGGAAGGTGGGTGATGCTCTTGAAGATGGGAACGAAAAGCAGACCGCCTACACCAACCCAGAACACGACCTTGCGCTGAGCCTCAGAGAAGTCGCTCTCGTTCTCCTCGCCCTCGCCATTGTCCTTGACGGGCACCAGCTCGCCCTTGAGATGATACTGGAGGATGAATGCAGGGATAATCATGGAGACAAGGCTGGGGAGGAGGATCTCGCTGATCACGCCAGCGGCAGTGATAAGACCCTTGTTCCACAACATGATGGTCGTCACGTCGCCAATCGGCGAGAACGCGCCACCAGAGTTGGCGGCAATGATGACCAACGAGGCGTAGATGATACGGTCGTTCTTGTCGGCGACAAGCTTGCGGAGGATCATGACCATGACAATACTGGTGGTCAGGTTGTCAAGAACCGCAGAGAGGACGAACGTCAGGAAAGCAATACGCCACAGGAGCTTACGCTTGCTGCGCGTGTTCATGACGCCCTTCACCCAGTCGAAGCCGCCGTTCTGATCGACCACCTCGACGATAGTCATGGCTCCCATCAGGAAGAACAGCGTCGTAGAGGTACTACCGAGGTGGCGCTCGATGATACTGCTGATGAAGTTGGCGAGGCCTTCATGGCTCACCGTGCCGTTCGAAAGCACCTCCGCCACCTCATGGGAGATGGTGGGGTCGAACATAAACAGTGTCCAACAGGCCACAAACATCAGCAAAGCCACAGCGGCCTTGTTCACTTTCGTCACGCTCTCAAGAGCTATGCACGCATAACCCAGGACGAAGACGATGATAATCGCAATAGTTAGTGTTGACATGATTATTTTTGATAATTGATTTTCTGCTGCTTCACGGTCATTGATTGATGGGTGCAAATTTACTAAGATATTTCTCACTTACCAAATTTTATACGAAGTTTATTCAGAAAAAATTAGGTACTTAGCCGACTTTGTCGTACATTTGCAGTATGAATCAATCACGGGATATGGAAAAGAAGCATTATGACGTGGTCTGTGCCGTGGTGCGCAGGGGCAACGATTACCTTTGTATGCAGCGACTCAGAAAGGGTCCTGACTATGTGTCGGAGCATTGGGAGTTTCCTGGGGGCAAGGTGAAAACGGGTGAGAGCCGTGAGCAGGCCCTCCTCCGGGAGATCCGCGAGGAGATGGACTGGGAGATCTATGTCGGCCGGCAGATAGGACAGGTGGAACAGGAGTATCCCGACTTCACCATCACCCTGACGGCATTCGACTGCATGGCCCGCGACTTCGACTTCAAACTGCTCGCACATATCGACTGCCGATGGCTTCCTCGCGAGCAACTGACCACACTGGAGTGGACCGAGGCCGACCGCCTGCTCATCCAGCAGCTGCCATAAGAACCGTGAATCCGATCGACTCTTCATCCATCAAACATCATCAACAACCCATGATTACTGTTAAGGTATCAAAAGAAATAGAATCCGTTTGTCCTCACTTTGTGGGGGCTTGCGTCGAGGCCCAGGTCCTGAACACGAATTTCTGTCAACCGCTATGGGACGAAATCAACGCCTTGGGCGAACAGTTTCGCAAGGATCTGACCACAGAGAGCCTGAAGCATCTGCCCAGCATCGAGGCCACGCGCCACATCTATCGTCTTTGTGGCAAGGACCCATCGCGCTATCGTCCTGCCTCAGAAGCGCTGATCCGGCGCATGCTGCAAGGAAAACAACTGTATCAGATAGACACGCTGGTGGATTTGATCAATCTTGCGTCTATCGCATACGGCTATTCCATCGGCGGATTCGATGCGGACAAGTTCCAGGGCGACACGCTCACACTGGGCATCGGGCGCGAGGGTGAACCTTACGAGGGAATCGGACGCGGCACCATCAACATCCACGGACTACCGGTCTATCGTGACGAAGTGGGCGGCGTGGGTACTCCGACAAGCGACAACGAGCGCACAAAAATAGATCTCCATACCACCCACCTGGTCGTCCTCATCAATGGCTATGACGGCAACGAACAGCGGGTGAGCGACAATGCGACGTTCATCCAGGGGCTCCTGCGCAAATACTGCGAAAGCGACGGAGGTAGCTTTTACTTGTATCGGTGACAATAGAAGCGCTCAAGAAGAAAGAGGACGGGGAAAG
>ULNT01005211.1_pt1 | contig 11611 bp, 6 predicted proteins | sample 1952001 | NCBI WGS metagenome assembly ULNT01 (sample SAMEA4835585, study PRJEB28245) | human gut metagenome | biome: gut microbiome; material: fecal sample | place: Denmark | collected 2008
CATGGGCTTTGCGCTGATTGTACGCGAACTGGTAAGCGAGGGTGCAACCGTTATCAGCAGCACCGCTATCCGTCAGCTGATTGCTGCCGGTGAGGTAGCAAAGGCTGCTGCTATGCTGGGGCGCAGCTACAGCATCAGCGGCACGGTGGCGCACGGCAACGAGCGTGGCAGACTGCTGGGTTATCCTACGGCCAATATTGAGCTGGAGGATGCTCATGTGACAGTGCCTCTGGGCGGTGTCTATGCTGTACGCGTACTGGTGAATGGCGCAAGCTATCATGGTATGGCGAATATAGGCTATAATCCGACCTTTGGCGATGTTGCCAAACCGCGTCTGGAAACTAACATCTTTGATTTTACCGGTGACCTTTATGGTAAACAGCTCACGGTGCAGTTCATGCAGCGCATCCGCGGTGAAGTAAAATTTGCCGGCATTGAGCAGCTCAAGCAGCAGCTGGCGCAGGATAAAAACGACTGCGAAGCGGTGTTGCGGTAAATCAAAGCTGTTTTTATAAAAAACTTTACAAAATACTTGCTATCTGGTGGCAAGATATGGTATACTATCATAGTATTTGAACCAAGGCCTGGCAGTTCGATTCTCCAACGGCTGCTACGCTTATGGCAATTTGAATTTTTAGGAGGAAACAAACAATGTTAACTAGCGAAGCTAAAAAAGCAGTAATTCTGGCAAACGCACGTCATGAAGGTGACACCGGTTCTTCTGAGGTACAAATCGCAGTTCTGACCGAACGCATCAAATATTTGACCGAGCATCTGAAAGAGCATAAAAAAGATCATCATTCCCGTCGTGGCCTGCTGAAACTGGTAGGTAAACGTCGTGGCCTGCTGAACTACCTGGCTAGCAAAGACATCGAACGCTATCGTGCAATCATTGCTAAACTGGGTATCCGTAAATAATCCGGTTTATGCTGAAAAGTCCGTCCGTAAGGGCGGGCTTTTTTTGTGCTTGCGTTTGGGTTATAAAGAGGAGTAGCTCGTGCGAAAGTATTAAAAATAATTAACAGTAACGCGAAAATCACTCATAGTATTAAAATAAATTAATACTATCGACGAAATGTGCGATAGTGTTAAAAATAATTAACACTGTTGCGGAGGGGAGTGGGTTGTGTTAGAATATAATAAAGGAAAATGTGCTGACAAAGCGGAAAGGAGCAGGGTTATGGTTATCAGAACACAGTATCTGGAACGTTTGCGCCCGTTTTATGATTCGGAGTTGGTAAAGGTTATTACCGGCATCAGACGTTGCGGTAAATCTACTATTTTGCGTCAGGTTATTGCTGAAATAAAGGAAAATGGTATTGAGGATTCGCATATCGTTTACATAAATTTTGAAGATTACAAGTATCATAAGCTGACAGATGCAGATGCTTTTTATGAATATGTTGAGCAAAAAATTATTGATGAAAGTAAATATTATCTGTTTTTCGACGAAATTCAAAATGTAAATAATTTTGAGCTTGTGGTAAATTCTTTTCGCGCAACGCATAATGTGAGTATTTTTATTACCGGTTCTAATTCCAAACTGCTTTCGGGAGAATTAGCTACGCATTTAAGTGGCAGGACTGTATCTTTGCGCGTATTACCGTTCAATTTTATGGAGTTCTGTCAATACAAAGATATCTCTGCACCGGATTATGAAAGCCTGTTGGCGGAATACATGACTTATGGTGGCTTGCCCTTGGTATGTGGTGCTGCCAATAAGGAAACCAAAGAGGTTATTTTAAATAATATATATGATGCAGTTGTACTGAAGGATATAGTCATGCGTAACAAAATAAATTCGCCGCTGGTGCTGGAAAAGGTACTTGATTATATTGTAGGTAACTCTTCACTGACTGTTTCCGGTAATGCTATTGCCGGTACGCTTTCAAGTAATGGGCATAAGGTTTCTGCACCTGTTGTGTACGATTATCTGCGCTGCATTGTTGATGCCTGTGTTTGTGATAAGGTTTCGCGTTATGATATTCGTGGCAAGAAGGCGCTTGCATTTGAAGAGAAGTATTATGTTTGCGACCTTGGCTTTCTGCATTTGAAAAAAAACAGAATTAAGGACGAGTATAACTATATTATTGAAACAATTTGCTATAATGAGCTGATTTCGCGTGGCTACAAGGTCTATGTAGGTAAAACCTTGAAGGGTGAGATTGACTTTATCGCAGAATTGAATGGAAAGATTGTCTATATTCAGGCAGCATATCTTTTAACTGATGAAAAAACAATAGAGCGAGAGTTTGGGGCATATGAAAAAATTGCCGATAATTATCCCAAATATGTTATAACTTTGGATAAGCATACCATTTCAAGAAATGGTATTATCCATTATAATCTCATCGATTTCCTGCTTAGAAAAGTAGCTCTTTAATTATAATATCTTGAATTAATCACGTAAGCAGTTTACTGTGCTTGCGTGATTTTTATATGGATTTCGATGTTTTTTGCAGGCTTAACAGCGTATTTAGCTAGAAAGATGAAGAAAATAGTTTAAACTTTTTTCTGTAATCAGGCAATTCTATTACGAGAAAAGTGCATTAGGTGAAAAATCTCGTAATAGAAAGTAGCGTTGAAGCGGTAAAAAGGCAATTCTATTACGAGAAAAGGGAAAAAGTGCATAAAACTCGTAATAGAAAGTATGCTTAAGCTTGCTTAAGGTGCTTAATAATGCTATACTTATTACGAGAAAAGTGCACTAGGTGAAAAATCTCGTAATAGGAGTGTGTGAAATGACAGAAATTAAACGAGATCTTTATCTGCAAAAGCTTATAGACCGTAAAGAAAACGGAGAGATTAAGGTTATTACCGGTATTCGCAGATGTGGCAAATCATATCTGTTATTTAATTTGTATTACAATTACCTGCTGCAAAACGGAGTGGATAAGGATTGCATTATACGCATAGCTTTAGATAGTCCTGAATGGGAAGATATGCTTAATATTCAAATGCTTAATGAGTATATTAAAAGCAAGATAGTCCCAGAGAAAATAAACTATGTTTTTCTTGATGAAGTGCAGTTTGTTGATGGCTTTGCAAAGCTATTGAATGGATTAAATCGCTACAGTAATTTGGATATTTATGTTACTGGCAGCAATTCTAAGTTTTTGTCTACTGACATTTTAACAGAGTTTCGCGGGCGTGGCGATGAAGTACGTGTTTATCCATTGAATTATGCAGAATTTGTTTCAGCATTTGAAGGAAGCAAAGAAGAGGCATGGAAAAATTATTATACTTATGGTGGTTTACCACAAATTTTAGCTCGCAAAAAGGATGAGTTAAAAGCAAAATATTTGAGAGATTTGTTCAGCAAGGTGTATTTGGCTGATATAGTAGAGCGTAATAGCTTGCGTGGCGATGTGGTTATGGATACTTTGGTAAATATTTTGGCTTCGTCCGTTGGTTCTTTGACTAATCCTTCCAAGTTAGCTAATACTTTTGCTAGCAAGGGTATTAAGGTCAGTGATAAAACCATCGGGGCGTATATTGATTATCTGCAGGATGCTTTTTTATTGAGTAAAGCGGAACGATATGATATTAAAGGTAAGAAGTATATTGCTTCGCCATTCAAATATTATTTTACTGATATTGGCTTACGCAATGCACGTCTGAATTTTCGCCAGCAGGAAGAGAATCATATCATGGAAAACATTATTTATAATGAGTTGCTGGTGCGAGATTTTAATGTTGATGTTGGTATTGTAGAGTATCGTACCAAAAATGCTGAAGGAAAGCAGGAAAAGGTGAATTTAGAGGTTGATTTTGTTTGCAATAAGGGAAGTCAGCGCTTTTACATTCAGTCTGCTTTTTCTATTCCTGATAGAGAGAAGATGGAGCAGGAGCAGAATTCGCTTGTCCGTATCAATGATTCGTTCAAAAAGATTATTGTGGTTAAGGATGATATAAAACCTTGGTATAATGAAGAAGGAATTTTAGTGCTGGGATTGCAGCAGTTTTTACTTCAACCTGAAAGCATGCTTCTATAATATTATTACGAGAAAAGGTAGAAAATGCATAAATCTCGTAATAGAATTTATCGTTATAATAAAAATAAGGATTCACTTCCGATTTACTTGCGAAGTGAATCCTTATTTTTTGTTTGTTAAGCCTAAAATGTAATCCGTGGATGTGTTATGAAATTTAGCCAAGGCAATGAGTATATCTGTCGGTATATCCCGTTCGCCTTTTTCATAGTTGCTGTAGACTCTTTGCGAGCAATTAAGGATTTCAGCCATTTGTGTTTGCGTCATATCCTTGTCCTCACGTAAGTCGCGAATGCGCTGATACATTATTATCACCCAATAACATTATAGAAAGAGAAGGCACTTTAACTTGATATTTAGCGCAAATTGCGCTAAAATCAAAAGAGAAAAGTATTAGCTTGCTAATACATCAGGCAAAACACACTCGATGTGCGCTTTTGCTTGACTGGGGGGGACAACAGTGTATCATTATAATAAGTTATTGGCAAATTTCTGATACATGAACAATTAACGGAGCTGACTTGGGAAAATGAAGTTTATTAATAATGTTAATGAAACATTAAGAGATGATATGGCTGCAGAAATGAAAAAGGGCAGTAAGCTGTCTATCGCTGCTGCCTATTTTTCTATCTATGCTTTTGAGGCTTTGCGCAAAGAGCTGAGTAATATCGACGAATTACGTTTTATTTTTACTGATCCTACATTTATCCAGAAGGAGAACAGCAAAAAAGAGAAGCGTGAGTTTTATATTCCTAAATTAAATAGAGAGCGTGGCATTTATGGTACGGATTTTGAGGTAAAGCTGCGTAACGAACTGAACCAGAAGGCTATAGCCAGGGAATGTGCCGCATGGGTTAAGAATAAGGCTGTTTTTAAATCTAATGTAGGCAATAAGGATATTACGGATAAGTTTATTTTGCTGGATGATAAGGCTTATTTTCCCGTTAACGGCTTTACAACAGTTGATTTAGGCTGCGAGCAGGGCAACAACATGGGAACTAACATTGCAAAGGTTGCAAGCCCCATGTCGCTGACGCTGCTAGAGCAGTTTGAAAAGCTCTGGCAGAATAATGAAGAGCTAAAGGACGTAACTGACAAGGTAATCAGCAGTATCAGCTCTGCCTATAACGAAAATGCTCCGGAGTTTATATATTTTGTGACGTTATATAATATTTTCCATGAATTTCTCGATGATATCAGCGAGGATGAGCTGCCAAACGAACGCACCGGTTTTAAGAACAGTAAAATTTGGAGTATGCTTTTTAATTTTCAACGTGACGCAGCGCTTGGCATCATCAACAAGCTGGAAAAATATAATGGCTGTATTTTGGCAGACAGTGTAGGCTTGGGTAAAACCTTTACGGCCTTGGCTGTTATTAAATATTACGAGGGACGCAATAAAAGTGTGCTCGTACTCTGTCCGAAAAAGCTGGCAGACAACTGGAATACTTACCGTGCCAACTATAAAAACAATCCCATTGCTGCAGACCGTTTAGGCTACGATGTTTTATATCACACGGATTTGCTGCGTAAGCATGGCTTCAGCGGTTCTATTGATTTAAGCAAGATTAACTGGAACAATTATGATTTGGTTGTTATAGATGAATCGCATAATTTCCGCAACGGCGGTGCTTTTAGTGATGATGAAAAAGAAAATCGCTATACGGTGCTTATGAACAAGGTTATTCGCGAGGGCGTGCAGACAAAGGTGCTGATGCTTTCGGCTACACCGGTAAACAACCGCTTTAACGATTTGAAAAATCAGCTGCAATTAGCCTATGAAGGAGATAGCAGCAAAATCAACGATAAGCTGAATACGAAAAGCTCGATTGACGATATTTTCCGCAATGCGCAGGCTGCATATAACCATTGGTCAAAGCTGCTGCCGGAAGAGCGTACCTTGCAAAAGCTGTTAGAGCATCTGAGCTATGATTTCTTTACGCTTTTGGATTCTGTAACGATTGCACGCTCGCGTAAGCATATTACCAAGTATTACGATACCAAGGATATCGGTAACTTCCCGGAGCGCAAAACGCCGTTGTCTTTCCGTCCTGCGTTGGTTACGGACGGTTCGGTAAATTACAGCGAGGTTTTTGCCAAGCTGGATGAGCTGGAGCTTTCGGTGTACACGCCTACGGAGTTTATCTTAAGCAGCCGTCAGCAAAAGTACGCAGCACTTTTTGATGATAACAAGGTTAATACCGGTTTTACGCAGACGAACCGTGAGCGCGGTATTCGCCGCTTAATGGCGATAAATATTCTGAAGCGCATGGAAAGCTCGGTGTATTCCTTCAGGCTGACAGTTGCAAGAGTGAGGGCAAGTATTGCAGCGGTTCTGGATAAAATCTATCGCTATACGCAGCATAGGCTGGCAAATGCACAGATTGAAACAGGTGCGGATATAGACAGCACTGATTTCGATATGGAAGAGGAAATTTTCAATGTAGGCAAAAAGGTGCCTATTTCGCTGGCTGATATGGATATTGTCAGCTGGGGAAACAGCCTGGAGCGTGACAAGGAGCGCTTGGATGAGCTGTTGGCACTGGTGCAGGGGATAACGCCTGAGCAGGATAATAAGCTGCATGAGCTGTTTAAGCTTATCGACAATAAAATTCAGCATCCTCTGAATGCAGGTAATAAGAAAATTATTATTTTTACGGCCTTTGCCGATACAGCGCAGTATCTCTATGAGCATGTGAGTGTTTATGCCAAAGAAAAATTCGGCTTAAACACAGCTATGATTACCGGTACGGTTGATGGCAGGTCTACAATTCCTAAATTAAGATGCGATTTCAACACCGTGCTGACCTGTTTTGCGCCTTTGGCGAAGGATAAAGCGCTGTTGTTCCCGGAAGATAACAATGAGATAGATATTCTGATTGCTACTGATTGTATTTCCGAAGGTCAGAATTTGCAGGATTGTGATTTTCTTGTGAATTATGATATACATTGGAATCCAGTGCGTATCGTCCAGCGCTTTGGGCGTATTGACCGTATTGGCAGTAAGAACGCTTATATTCAACTGGTCAACTTTTGGCCTGATGTTGATTTAGATGAATACATAGATTTGAAAAGTCGTGTCGAAAGCCGTATGAAGGCGGTGGATTTGACAGCGACGGCAGATGACAACCTGCTAAGCAATAATGAAAAGCTGGATTTGCAGTATCGCAAGCAACAGCTGAAGCAACTGCAAAAAGAGGTTGTTGATATTGAAGATATGGGTACAGGTATTTCCATTATGGATTTGGGCTTGAATGAATTTCGCCTGGATTTACTGGAATATATCAAGACGCATGGCGAGCTGGATAAAACACCCTTTGGCTTGCATGCTGTTGTGCCTGCGAGTGAGGAATGCCCTCCCGGTGTAATTTACGTGCTGAAAAACTGCACGGATAACATAAATATAGACAGAAAAAATCTTCTGCATCCGTTTTACGCCGTATATATTGGCGAGGATGGCGAAATTATCTGCAACCATCTGGCGCCGAAAAAGCTGCTCGACAAGCTGCGTTACACCTGTCGTGGTAAAGAAAAGCCTCTGGACAGCTTGTGCAGGGAGTTTAATAAGGCGACCGACGATGGCAGAAATATGGGAAGCTATTCGCAGCTTCTGGAGCAGGCAATCGCTTCTATTATCAATGTGAAGGATGCTGATGATGTCGACTCCTTCCTGAGCGGGGAAGACATCAGCTTCTTTGATAATACAATCAAAGGGCTTGATGACTTTGAGCTAATTTGCTTCTTCATAGTGCGAGGTGAACAGTGATGTTAGGTTTGCCAAGTGCTACAGAGGTCAAAAAAATTATTCCCAAGCGTGCCTTATATAGTAAATTTCAGTTAAATACAGCGGAGCAGAAGGAGCTCGACGCGGCAATAAGGCAGCTCACTATAGTTAACGAAATATCACTGCGCACTATTCATGCTTTACAGAAAAAGGAAGGGGACAAAGCAATCTTTGTTCTTGCCGTACAGCTGAAGCAGGAGGGGTGTGCGGAAAAAATCTTATATAAATTAAGCAGGCTGATTGACCAGCGCTTGCTGTTAGCGCTTTGCTATGCAGATAAGCTGCAATTGGCTCTGCTTTTTGACAATAAAATATTGCTCAATGACTTTAAGCCTGCGGCAGAGCAAAGTGTTACTCTGCAAGGTACAGGCTTAAAGGATATTTGGGAGCAATTCGCTCTGCAGGTGGCAAATTTAACGCCATCTGCAGGGCTTACACCTGCTTCCGTAATTGCCAACGCTGGCAGGCAAGCTGAAATAGAAGCACAGATAGCAGCGTTGACGAAGAAAATGTTTGCGGAAAAGCAGGCACGCAAAAAACTGACCTTGCGTGAAGCAATAAACAAGCTGAAAAAAGAACTGGAGGATTTACAATGATGGAACATCTAAACATGCAATCTATGGATAAGGTTGCAGCAAACGTAGCCAAGATAAGGGAGCTATTCCCTAATTGTGTTACCGAAAGAATCAATAGTGAAGGCAAGCTGGAGCATGCCATTGATTTTGATATGCTGAAACAGGAGCTTAGTGACCATGTTGTAGATGGTTTGCAGGAACGCTACCAGTTTACCTGGCCGGATAAGCGCAAAGCTATTTTGGCTGCCAATGCGCCAATTAACAAAACCTTGCGCCCTTGCAGAGAAGAAAGCGTTGACTTTGACAATACGGAAAACCTTTATATTGAAGGCGATAATCTGGAAGTGTTGAAGCTGCTGCAGGAAACGTACTTAGGCAAGGTGAAGATGATTTATATCGATCCGCCTTATAATACAGGTAAGGATTTTGTCTATGATGATGATTTTAAACAAAGCTTAGATGAGTATGTTGAAAACAGTAAACAGTTGGATGATGAAGGCAATCGTCTGGTAGCTAATACAGAAAGAAATGGTCGCTTCCACACTGATTGGCTGAATATGATATATCCGCGGTTAAGACTTGCAAAGGATTTGTTGGATGATAATGGAGTTATTTTTATAAGTATTGATCAGCATGAATTAGAGAATCTTAAAAAATGTTGTTGTGATGTTTTTGGCGAAGAAAATCTTTTATCTAATCTCACTATCATCAATAATTTAAAAGGTAGATCAGATGATAATTTTTTTGCTACATGTAATGAGTTTTTAATTGTATGTGCCAAAAATGTCCATCAATTAATGATTGGTGGATTCAAATTATCAGATGAAGAATTGGAACAAGATTATAGTGAAGAAGATTCTATTAGTGCTTATAAATTGATTGGCTTAAGAAAAACAGGTACTGGTTGGGAAAGAAAGCATAGGCCTTTTATGTATTATCCAGTATTTTATAAAGATGGTAAATTTTCCTCATTGCCAAAAAGTGAACTTAAGAAAATTTACAATGAAGATACCAAAATGTTTGATGATGATTTTGTGAATGAAATAATTAAAATTTATAAGGAGCGCGGATATAAGACGTATCTTCCATTAACGGAAAATGGAGAATTTGGTAGATGGAGATGGGGAATAGATACGTTTTTAGAGAATAAGGATATTAATCTAGATGTTAATAGTGCTGATACGTTATGTACAAAGATGAGGGCAACATTGGAAGATGGATCGTTAAGGGTAAAGACATCAAAAACTGTTTGGTATAGACCGGAATATGATAATGGTGGTGCAAGCAAGCTTGTAAAAAGATTGTTTAATGTTACAAGTGATATTTTTGAAAATCCTAAATCAATTTACTTGTTAATTGATTTATTGAAGATTATTAACCACAAAGATGCCATCATTCTCGACTTCTTCTCCGGTTCCGCCACCACCGCCCACGCAGTCATGCAGCTTAACGCTGAAGATGGCGGTAAGCGTAAGTTTATCATGGTGCAATTACCGGAAGTGTGCGCTGAAAATAGCGAAGCGTACAAAGCCGGTTATAAAAACGTCTGCGAAATAGGCAAGGAGCGCATCCGTCGTGCTGGTAAAAAAAACAAAGAAGAAAATCCGCTGACAACCCAGGACTTAGACATCGGCTTCCGTGTTTTGAAATGCGACAGTAGCAACATGGAGGATGTGTACTTCACGCCGAAGGAATACATGGATAAACAACAAAGCCTGTTCGTGGACAATATCAAAAAAGACCGCAATGACGAGGATTTGCTGTTTGATGCTATGCTGAAGCTGGATACGCCGCTTTCCAGCAAAATAGAAAGGGTCACCATTGCCGACAAAACTGTCTACAATGTGGCGCAAGGTCATTTAATGGCTTGCTTTGATAAGAACGTAACGGATGAGGTTATTACTGCCATTGCCAAAGAAATGCCGAGCTATTTTGTTATGCGTGACAGCTCGCAGGCTGATGACAGCGTAGCGATTAACTTTGAGCAGATTTTCAACACCTATAGTCCGCAAACAGTGAGGAGGGTGCTGTAATGAAGTTCAGTTTTAAAATTCAGCAGTACCAGACGGATGCTGTCAATGCAGTGGTTGACGTGTTCAAGGGACAGGTGCGTCCTGCGCAGGATACCAGCTACTTTTTTGATCCGGACAGACTTGTGCCGGTGAAAACAAAAAAAGCAAAGAATAGCAATGGTTATAACTTGTTTCAGCAGGAGCTTGATGAACAGGAAGCCAAGCAGGATATAATACTTGGTTATGCTAATGCGCCAATAAAATTGGATAAGGTGCAGCTTCTGGAAAATATTAAGCTTATTCAAGGCAATAATAATATAACTCCGTCGAAGGAGCTTATAGAAGGTCAGGGAAAGTGCAGTCTTGATATTGAAATGGAAACAGGTACAGGCAAAACCTATGTCTATATCAAGACTATGTTTGAGCTGAATAGGCAATATGGCTGGAACAAATTTATCATCATCGTTCCTTCTGTCGCAATCCGTGAAGGCGTCAAGAAAAGCTTGGAAACTATGGAAGAGCACTTCATGAGCCAGTATGGCAGGAAAGCGCGCTATTTTATTTATGACAGCAAAAACCTGACGAAGATTGATGATTTTGCCAAAAGCAACGAAATCAATGTAATGATTATTAATAATAAAGCCTTTGCCAAGTCCTTGAATGAGGAGAAGAATAAGGAAGGCCGTGGCGGTGATAAGGGTGCGTTGATTATTTACAGTGAACGTGATGAATTTGGTTCACGCAAGCCTATTGATGTTATTGCCAAAACTAATCCTATTTTGATTCTTGATGAACCGCAGAAGCTGAATGGTCCTGCAACGCAAAAAGCAATGAAGCGCTTTAATCCGCTTTTCAGCGTCAATTATTCCGCTACACATAAGCAGGAGCATAACGAAGTATACCGTTTAGATGCAATAGATGCCTATAATCATAAGCTGGTCAAAAAGATAGAGGTTAAGGGCATTGAGGTTGTAAATCTTAAAGGCATCGACGGTTACCTTTACTGCGACAGCTTTGTTAAGTCCAAAAATAAGCCTCCTATGGTAAAGCTGGAATTTGAACAGCAGCTGAAAAGCGGTACTGTTAAGCGTGTTTTACGCAATTGTGCTTCCGGAGATAATCTGTATGAGCTTTCTAACGGCATGCTGCAGTACGAAGGCTACAAAATCAGTGATATTGATGCCAGCGATACAGGCTGCGTAAGATTTACCAACGGAGAAGAATTACATGGCGGTGAAGTTGCTAACA
>ULNT01000639.1_pt1 | contig 11571 bp, 7 predicted proteins | sample 1952001 | NCBI WGS metagenome assembly ULNT01 (sample SAMEA4835585, study PRJEB28245) | human gut metagenome | biome: gut microbiome; material: fecal sample | place: Denmark | collected 2008
TACGACAGTATTGAGCATACATACGCAGAAACCGCAGACGAATGCGCCGAAGAGGTAAACATAAATGGCTGAATCACCGACGAAAGAACGGCTTGAAAGCCACTGGATTACGATACCGATGAAACCGGTAGCGAGAGCTGCAAGTGTAGTCTTCTTGTAGCCGTATTTGATGAGCATCTTGCCTGCAGGGATACCCATGAAGAGGTATGCTGCAAAGTTCATCATATTGCCCATCATTCCTGCCCACTCATACTGGTTCTTCCAGATTGTTCCGAAAGGCGCGGCCATATTGGTCACGAAAGAAATCATCGCGAAGATGAAACACATCGTAACGATAGCCACAATGTTTGATTTTTTCTGTGTCATATAAAATGTTTTAATGTTTTTGTGTCAACCAGTTGCGAAAACGCCATCCTTTATCGTTTTGCAAAATCGTGTAAATTTACTGAAAAAACGGCTCAAAACAAATTTAATCGATAAAAGTCCGGCATCTTTTCTCAGACGCCGGACTCCACACTATACATACTGATAACTATTTGACCTTTTTGAAGTCAATCAATTCCACGCCGTCAGTAGCAGTCGTAGAAAGGTCAATGGTAAGGACATAAACTGAACCTTTTTCCAACTGGACACCTTCCTTGAGGCCGATATTGTCATGCAGACCGACTGTCGTGTCGAAGAACTCTGCTGCGCTGTCGGTATATTTCACGGTGCCGGCATCGCCGAGAATCTTACCTTTCTCTGTACCCCAGCCGTCCTGACCGAAGTACTTCGCGGAAATGTAGTCATATCTGAATCTTCCGCCGAGAGTGGTTCCGTCTTTCTCATCCACAGCAGTTCCGGTAAGCTGGAACACCATCGGGCGAACCTGAGCCATACAGAATGCAGCACCAGGATTGAAGGCGAACTGGCTGGTCATCACAGGATTGGCAACTCCCCAAGCCATCATCCAGAGCGCACCGTCCTTGATTGTAGCCTCGGAGCCGTCTGCAGCAAGCCTGCGCAGAGTCGCATAACCGTAGTCGAGATACAGATCCACTGCGAATGTGCCGCTTACGACATTGAGCTTTATAGAAGCCCCGTCGAGGTAGAACAGGTCAGGATCGAGGTACCAGTTTGCAAGGTCCTTCACACCTGAGATGGTGATGGCCTCGTCCTTGTTCAATGCGATGGACTTGATGCTGTAATGTGTTGCCGACAGACGGCTTGCCTGAACTCCGTTCACCTTGATATCCAATGAATTGACAGGAATTTCAACAGTCTTGATGGTGAGTTTCGCAGCGCTGACTCCCGCATTGGTGTCAAAAATGAACTGGTATGCCTTGCCGGACTCGAGCGAAGTACCGTCAGATGCAGGTTCGATATTGCCTGCAGAAGTGACCTTGAACAAGCCGGTCTCGTCATTGAAAGAAGCGTAGGAACCGAACTCGACTCCCCAGCCTCTCTGTCCGAAGAGCTTGAATGAGAATCCTGTCTGCGCGATAGAGGCGCCTGCCGTCAATGTCAGTCTGCTGATACCTTTCTCTGTCTGAGCCAGGCACCATACACCATCATCCGTGTTCCAAGACGGGCCCACATTAGGTTTGCCGATTCCTGCACCGATAGCCCAGACTGTCCCATTGGATTCAAGTGTCGCAGGTTTGTCCTTGTCAGCCATCGCCTCGACCTTGATGAACTTGCCACCGAAATCTGCCGTCAGCCTATAAAGACCGTCCATTGCCTTGAATGACACGGAGTTGTCCGCATTGAGCGTAAAGAAATCATAATCCAGATCCCACTGGTCAGGCTTGTCAATGCCGGTGAACTTGATCATAGAACCCTGGAGAAGGTTGAGCAGTTCAACATTGGCAGACTCTGACAATGCAGATGTTATGCTGCCGAACGGTGATGCCGTCAGCGACATGAGGTCAGCCGAGATCTTATATGTACCTGCTTTGACGGCAGTGAAAGGAATCGTGCTTGAAGACTCGGCAGCGACAGGTTTCAGCGCCGAGCCGTCCCAACCGAGCCAAATCGCGGTCTTACCGGCCTCCGGCACGCATTTAATCAATGCAGATGCTTCTGAAGGGAAATTGTCAGTGACCTCGTAAGCATAGTCGCCGCTCTTGGTCATGGTGTATTCCTTGCCGTCGCAGAGGAGGGTCAATGTAGAAGGCTGCGGTCTGTCGATATTGACCTCAACCGTCTCTTCTGTGATTCCCAATCCGGTATTCTGCGAGGTGAACGCGAGCTCTGCGGTTCCGTTCGGAATATCTTTCAACAGAGGCACGAAAATGGCCGCATTGTAGGTTCCGTTTTCTCTGGTACGGATGGTCAGATCGCTGACTGAAGTACCGTCGAACAGAAGTTTCGCTTTCAATGTGGAGAGCGGGAATTCGTCATTCAGCTTTATGGAGAACCTTATGGAGTCACCCATGAATGCTTTGTTATCGCATTTCTCAATCGTCATTTCAGGACCTTTGTCCGTGAATTTGACGTCCATTCCCTCATCTTTGCAGGAAATGGCGACAGTTGCCGGCACTGCAAGCAATGTCATTATTTTCAATATCTTATTCATTGTCCTAATCTTTTAATCTTTCCATTTCAAAGAGACTATCGACTTGGCCGGAATGTCGCATTTCACCGAATGTGCGGAAGAAATGAACACGAGCTGCCTGGCGTCGGAGTTTTCATTCAGAATCACCACACCGTAGGAGTTGTCAGGATTTCTGAACACCAGATAATCCAGTCCCGAGGTGGTGTAACCGGTGGTTCCGATACGTACCGCACCCTGATTTATAACCTTCGAGCAATGCGCGATGTTGTAATAGTGCGTGTAGTAGTCCAATGTGGAGTAGTCGGAGGATGCTATGGTGACTGCTCCGTAACAGGTCTTGCAGGATCCTTCGGCGTCTGTATATGGCCCCTTGTTTTCATCCAGCATCAGGTTCCAGAGGGTGACGCCTTTTCCGCCGCGCTTCAGCAGGCCGAAGAAGATGTCCCTCATGTCATTGATCAGACAAGAACTGAAGTTGTAGTTCCATGAGCCGATGGAGGCTTCGGTGAAATACAGTTCCTTGTCAGGCGCGCCTGCGACTATCTTGTCCAGCTCGGAGACGTTTCCGCCGTAGTTGTGCCAGGCTGAACCGGCAATGTAGGCGGAGGCCTGCGCATCTGCGTATATCTTCAGAGGGTACTGCGCCTGGTCGGACATGTTGTCATAATTGTAGTTATGGTCGAACACGAGTATCTTGGTGTCCAGTCCCGCCTTCCTGAATGCAGGGCCCAATGCTGTCTTGATGAAGTCTCTGGCCACGTCCCAGTACATCACCATCGACATGGAGTTGCCGGCGTTGAGAGGCTCATTCTGCGGGGTAACCGCGTATATGTCAAGACCTTGCGACTGCATGTACTGTATCCATTTCACGAAGTACTCCGCGTAGTCCTGATAGCAGGACGGCTTGAGCGTACCGCCGGTCCAGGAGTACATGTCGTCGTTAGTGTTCACATATTTCTTCATCCAGCGCGGGGCTGTCCACGGGGAGCCGATGATCCGGAGCGACGGATTGATCTTCTTGATTTCCTTCAATACCGGGATGACATATTTCACGTCATATTCTGCCGGAGCGAAGTTCTCGATTCCTTTCTTGTCGCACCATGTGAAACGCTCTATGGAGAAGTCAGAGCCGCCTATGCAAACCCTTATCAATGAGCTTCCTATACCGGTTTTCGTGTCAAACATCTGTTTCAGGAACGCCTCCCTCTTGTCCTGAGGCATTTTCAGGATGTTGAAGCAGGAGGCTACCGTCAATGCCGCACCGAAACCGTCAACGGTCTGGTAGGTATCGTCCGTGAAACGCACTGCGTAAGGAGACATTGACGCTGTCTTTCCGAAGGCGATGGTCTTCTCCGCGAAGAGGCTGGACTTGTCCGCCGTGGTGGTGTAGGATTTGGCTGCTTCCACCTCGGGCTGCGGCTGCGGGGCAGGTTCAGGCTCCGGCGTCTGATTCGAGGTCTGTGAATCACAGCTGCACGACATCATGAACGCCATTGCCAAAATAGTATAAATAGATGAATATCTCATTTCTAATATCCTCTAATATCCAGGGTTTTGTGTAAGATTCGAGTTCTTGTCGATGGCAGACTGAGGCACAGGGAAGAGGATGGTCTCGTCCGTGAGCGGTGTGCGTTTCTGCCAATATGAATCATAGCTTGATGATGACGGATCGGACATCGCGTCGTGCACCTGCTTGATCATATCGTGACGGGCAAGGTCGTAGAAACGGAAGCCTTCGAATGCAAGTTCGAGTCTGCGCTCGTCCAGGACTGCCTTGAGCATGGATTCCTTGCTGTTTTTCACTGAAAGCGGAAGGTCTGCAAGTCCGGCCCTGTTCCTTGTCTTGTTCGTATAGATGTATGCGTTGTCCAGGTCGCCTGTCATCACAAGTGCTTCTGCGTGAAGGAGATAGATTTCTCCGAGGCGCATCAGGATCGTACTGCTGGCATTGGTCGGAACCTTGTGCATGAACGCATATTTCGCTGACGGATAGTAGAGGCTCCAGCCGCATTCGTCGTAAACGATGGAGGCATTCTTTCTTTCAGTGTCGCCGGCTGCATCATAAGCGGCAGCAAGATTTCTGGAAGGTGTGCTCCATTTTGCCCAGGAGTAGCTGTCCGTAGGGTTGTAGGCATTGCGGTGATACATCATCCACACCCAGTTTCCTGAGTTGCGTGACCAGGTCACCTCGAAGATGGATTCCTTGGTGTTCCTTACAGCATCGTCGTCATTATAGCCCCAGAGGTCACCGTAATTGTCCACGAGCGAGAATCCCATGCCCTCGACTGCCACACAGTCATTGATGACCTGGTTCCAGTCCTGACGCTGCTTCTCTGCATAGACTCTTGCTCTCAGACCATGCGCGAAAGCCTTGGAGAACAGGTATTTGTCTGAAGGGTTCACGTCCGGCGCATTGTCGCAGGCATAGTTCAGGTCCTCGATTACCTGACCGTAGATTTCATCTACCGGTGTGCGTTTCGGATAATAATCCTCGTACACTTCCTCGATGTTCTCGGATGTGATTTCCGGCGGAATGACGGTAATCATAGGAGCGTCGCCCCAGAGCTGTGCCATCCTGAACAGGCAGAATGCTCTCCAGCACAATGCCTCGGATTTCCACTCGTCGTGCTCCTTCTGAGTCATTTTCACTGCGGAGGTATCTTTTGCGAAGATATTGTCAATGTTACAGATAATGTTGTTGGCATTGCTTATCTGCTGCAGGTACCAGTCCCAGTCGCGGGCAATATTGGAGTTTGCAGGGTCCTGGTTATTGGCCTCGATGGCAACAATCGCTCCGGTGGACGGACTGCCGCAGTATGCATTGTCACTTCTGGTCTCGGTAGAGATGAGCCAGTCCATGTAACCTTTTTCCTGGATGTCCTTTACCCAGTTGTTATACAGGGAGTTGCGAAGTCCCAACATATCTGTTCTGGTAGAATACTGGCTTTCGCTGTCGTTCTTCACATTCACATTGTTCTCATTGTAGGATGTGTGCGGATTCAAGTCCAGATCGCAGGCCTGGAACGCCACAACGACAGCCGCCGCAAGAATATAATTTATCTTTTTCATAATAATGTCTCCTTAGTCATCAGAAATCAACATTGACACCGAAAGTTACGGTCTTGACGTTAGGGTATGTTCCCCAGTCGATTCCCATACTTGTAGCGCTTGAATACTGGCTCATTTCCGGGTCGTATCCTGAATACTTGGTGAAAGTGAACATGTTCGCAAGTGTGATGTACGGCTGTATCTTGGTGAGATTCAGCTTTCTGAGGAACTTGCCTGAGAAATCGTAAGAGAGCGTGATGTTCTTGATCTTCAGATATGATCCGTCTTCTATCCATCTTGTGGAAGCCTTCAGGTTGTCCACTTCACCGGCCTTAGGGATGTCAGTCACCTGTCCTGGAACGCGCCATCTGCGGAGTACGTCGGTAATCTGGTTGGAGCCGTTGTACATACCTATCATCTCTATCTTGGATGCATTGTAGATGTCGTTGCCGATGGAGCTTGTGAGGAGAACGCTGAGGTTGAATCCCTTGTAGCTCCAGGTGTTGGTCATACCCCAGATGAAGTCAGGGTTGGCATCACCGATGTAGTGGCGGTCTGAAGAACTGATCTTGCCGTCCTTGTTATAATCCTCGTAGATCATCATACCGGTCTCCGGGTCAACACCTTTCGCGGTCAGGCCATAGAAGCATGAAAGCGGTTTGCCTTCTGTCATTCTGACTACCTGCTCGCTGAGCGCCTCGGATGTGGTGGTGTAGTTATAGACCTTCTGCAGAGTGAGTTTCTCGACCTTGTTGCGGTTGAATGAGAGGTTGAAGTCGGTGGTCCATCTGAAGTCGTTCTTGTCAATGTTGACTGACGAGATGGCGAACTCCATACCCCAGTTGCTCATTTCTCCGTCGTTCCTGATGAGGTCAGAGTACGGGGACGGCATAGGGACGGTTATCAGCAGGTTCTTGGTATATCTGCGGTAAACGTCATACGTGAATGTGAGTCTGCTGTTGAGCACTGCGAGGTCAATACCGAGGTCCCACTGTGATGTGGTCTCCCATGTAAGTTCGCGGTTTCCGATGTTGGACTTTCCGCCGAGCGTAGGAACTGAATCTGCATATTTGGAGTCTGTCCAGTCGTAGTAGTTGGTGGCGTACATCTGCTGCCATGCGTAGTCGCTGAGGCCTTCCTGGTTACCCTGCTGTCCCCATCCGAGACGGAGCTTGAGGTCGTTCATCCACCTTACGTCTTTCATGAAGTTCTCGCCTGAGATTCTCCATGCTGCTGAAACTGATGGGAAATAGCCCCATTTGTGTCCCGGTGCAAGCTTTGAGGAACCGTCGGCTCTGAATGCCGCCGTGAGATAATATTTACTGTCGAAGTTATAGGCTGCACGTGCGAGATATGACATTATGGCCCATTCGCTCCAGCTCTGGCTCTGGCCTCTGAGGCCGCCTTTGTTACCGCCGTTCAGGCCGAAAATCGCATTGTTGTTGTCAGGTGAGAAATAGTTTCTCGAGCCTGTAAGCTGCTGCCAGTCGGATGTGGTGGCTGACATACCGCCCATGAGTTCGAGGGAATGCTTGCCGAATACATTGTTGTAGTTCAGGATATTGTCATAGACCATTCTCCTGTCGTCGGTCCTTGAGTCGGATGCTTCTCCATGCTGTGTCCTACCATAAGATGTGTGGATAGGGTCGAGGAATGAGTAGCTGTGCACCCAGCGGCGGTCCATACTTACCGTGCTCTTGAAATTGAGGTGCTTGGTGAAGTTGATGCGTGCAAATGCAGACATCACCGCCCTGTCAGTCTGGTCGTAGTTGTTCTCTGTTCTGGCGAGGTTCTCTGACGGAGTCGTAAGGTTCGCGCCGTAGAACTGTGTCCAGTACCAGTCAGGGTTTGTTTCGCTCCAAGGCTTTGCGTAGGTAGGGGTGTTGATTACTGAAAGCACGACGCCTGCCCTGTTGGCGCCTGTTCCGGAGATGATTCCGTTGTTCTTATAATGGGAGTAGGAAACGTCCATTCCGACGGTAATCCATTTGAACAGGTCTGATTCGAGATTGACTTTCGCATTGTACCTCTTGTTGTATGCGACTTTGAGGATACCCTGTTCGTCGCTGTAGCCGAGGCTCATGTAGTAGCGTGACCTGTCGGAGGCATTGGACACAGACACCTGATAGTTCTGGGTAATTCCGGTTCTGTAGGTCTCGTCAAACCAGTCTGTTTCGTCTTTGAGTCCTTCCGGGACATTGGCCACTCCGATTTCTTTCTGGAGTTCGCGGTACTGGTCCACATTGAGGACGTCATAGGTCTTGGTGACGTTGGAAAGTCCGACGTAGGCGCTGAAGTTGATCTTCGGGCCTTTGCCTTTGCTGCCCTGCTTGGTGGTGATGAGCACGACGCCGTTTGCTGCACGTGATCCGTAGATGGCTGCTGATGAAGCGTCCTTGAGGATCTGCATTGTCTCGATATCGTTCGGGGAAAGATATGAGATGGCATAGTTTCCTGTTCCTACAGGCACGCCGTCCACTACGTAGAGAGGGTCGTTGGTGGAAGAAATGGATGAGGCGCCTCTGACTCTGATGACCATACCGCTTCCCGGCTGGCCGCTTGTCTGGGTTACCTGCACGCCGGAAACCTTGCCCTGGATGAATCCGGAGGCGTCAGTGACCGGTCTCAAGGCCATATCTTCTGTATTGACGGTAGATACTGCGGTGGTGAGGTCCTTCTTTCTGACTGAACCATAACCGATAGCGACTACCGCGTCGAGAGCGATGGCGGTCTCGTGAACATCAACATTGATGACAGCGCGGCCTCCTACTTTTTCAGTTACAGTGGAATATCCCAATGATGAGAACTCCAGGACTGCTTCTGATGATGACACTGTGATATCATAACGGCCGTCAGCATTGGTTATGACACCGTTCTTGGTGCCCTGCTCCAATACGGTCAGTCCTATGACGGGCTGTCCGTTCTGATCCTTGACCGTTCCATTGACACTATGCTGCTGCGCGAATGATACCACGCTGGCGAACATAAGCAATACAACTAAAAGTTTACGCATAACTTAATTGGTTATTGAATAATTATGTAATCCTTGAAGATTTCCTCTTACTGAAGGGTTTCCCGATTTGGTTATTTTTCTTCAATGACGACTCATCCTCCTGAATATTCCTCTTACTGTTTTGGTAAGCGTTAAAAAATAAGTTTGTAAAGATTTGTGGAGGATTTTCGAGAATAGATTCCTTTTAGAAGAAGGAGTGTGCTGGACGCACACGACTGATGAGAAAAGGAATATAGACCGAAAAGACCCGCAAAGATTCCAAAGTTATTTTTTAAGGATTACGCTACATTTCGTTTACAAAATTATGTAATAGGTAAAAACGTTTTGCATAAAGTGGATGAAAAGTGGAACAAAATGGGGCACTTTTGAAAGTCATTCTTGATAATCAATGCTTTACAACGTCGCTGTTCGCCGGTCGAAGTGGTATTTTCTTATGCTAAAATAGACAAATATACATTTCACGAACGCCTCCTGTCTCAGACTCTTGAGTGTCCGGCATATAAAATTTGTAAAAACTTTCGCCTTGAAACATTGCCATTAAATAAAAAATCACTATATTTGCAGTCCTGTTCTTCGCGAAAGGGCAACCTTCGTGTAGAAACTTAAGGATGGTTCGGTAGCTCAGCTGGATAGAGCAACAGCCTTCTAAGCTGTGGGTCTTGGGTTCGAATCCCAACCGAATCACAAGTAAGGAGAAAGCTCGCTGTCGATAGACAGCGGGCTTTTTTGGTCAAGGCGCCGTCGGGAATCCCATTCCCGTAAAGGCGCCTTGTCCGAAAAAGCCAAGCCGGCACCCGCCGGCGCCAGCTTTCTCCGTCGCCACTCGTAAGATTGCCCGTGGCAGGGCCAGGGATGCGCGACCGCCCGGGAGCGAATCCCACCAAACCATGGAAAGTGCGTTTTTGTTAAACATTTGTTAAACTACAGCAGTTTCTTGATTTCCTCTTCATCCGGCAAGAGTTCCCTAAGTCGTTCCTGGCTGGATTTATATGTCGCAACGCCCATTGGCTTTGTGTAATCCTGCAGGACATATTCGACATAGGCCCTGTCGGCATCCTTACAGAGAACGATTCCGACAGAAGGATTCTCGCCTTCTATACGTTCTTCATCATCCAGGACTCGAAGGTAAGCCGCCAATTGTCCGAGATAAGCAGGCTTGAATGAGCCTTTTTTCAGTTCAATGACGACAAGCGATTTGAGAATTCTATTGAAGAAGAGCAAATCCACCCAATGGTCGTGACCAAGTTTGTCATAATGAACTTGATTTCCCATATATGAGAATCCGCGACCGAATGTCATGATGAAGTTCTTTACATTGTGAACAATCTCATTTTCAATGACACGCTCGTCGATGTCCTCATCTCTTTCACCCAATTGCTCGACATTGATATAATCCAGAAGATACTCGTCCTTGAACATCTGAATCGCCTGAAATGCCCGCTTGTAATCCGGAATCGTCATTCCGAAGTTATTCGGCATATTCCCTTGATTATGATATGCATCTTCAGCGATTTTTCTTTCGAGAGCATCATAACTCAGCTGCAAATCTGAGCATAATTGAATATAATACCGACGCTCTTCTAAAGTCTTCGTTTTAGACAGGATCAGGGTGTGATGCGAGAATCCTATGCTAAAAAATGCCACAATAGGGATATCAGCTATTTCTAGCGGTGCCAATGACTTGCATGAATCCAAATTGGCAGATTCATCTGCCGATTTGTTACCCAAATCTAATTTGGCAGACGCATCTGCCAAATTAGTGTCAAGACACTTCCATTCCTCGTAGAACATCCTCATATTACGCAAGTTGCGAGGTGAGAATCCCCTAAGACCTGGAACTTCTGTTGAAAGTTGACGGCTGATTGTATCAATCGCATCTTTCCCCCAGAAACCTGCACGGGAGTTCTGCGATATAAACCGACCGATCCCATAATACAAAGCCAACTGCTCTTGGTTTACACCCTTCAAGGCTTTCGCCTGACTCTGCAGAATAGCGGTTTTGATTTGCTTGACCGCATCATTATACTGTGTCGATAGTTTTTCTTCTCCTTTCATGAGTAGTCCTTCTATGGTTATTGTACATCAAATTTATAAAAAACCGTCGATAACACAAAGGAGCGAATTCCACTTATCTCGCCATTTATCCCGCCATTTATCCCGCCATTTATCTCGCCATTTATCTCGCCACTTATCTCGCCACGTCGGGCGACAGGACACTATTCTTAATTAATAGTCATTGAAGGAAACATAGTCAGATATGTTCTTGAGAATCTACCTGCTTACTGACAGACGCGCATAGTCCTGACAGGGGTTGACTCCAAAAATGACCTGTTTGTCCGTAAAAAGGCAGGTTCTCACGGACAAGTTATTCAAAGTGAGCAACTTATCCGTAAAATCCTCCATTTCTACGGACAAGTTATGACTGATGTAAAAAAGGGGCGGCGATCCCGCTACTGTAAGATGTTCATACTGTCGCATCCGCCCCACACCACGAGAGACACCACGAGAGACATTACGAGAGACACCACGAGCGACATCACGAGCGACATTACGAGCGACATTGACGCCCGAGGGTGCTGAGAGAGCAGTTTCCAGCCCGTCAAAATCTGACGGATGTGGAGTAAAAAATGACGAATGTAGAGTAAAACTGACGGATTTGAAGTAAAGAATGACGGATGTATGGTCTCGAATGTTGGCACGGGGACGCGACACACTGACAAGATACACTGACGCGATACTCGGACGCTTACGCATTTTGGAACAACCTGAATGTCATTTATCCCAGCGAATCACTATCAATCAAGCGATTATACCAAACACTCAAAGCCAGGTTACCCTAAAAAACATAGGACCTGGCTTTCTGCATTTTACGCAATCATCAGAGGCTCAACTACTTACACGATTTCTCCACTCGCAAGTTGTTCCAGTTTCTTATTTTCCCCATGTTAATCTGTTCTTGACATTTCCATGGGCA
>ULNT01001107.1_pt1 | contig 11555 bp, 7 predicted proteins | sample 1952001 | NCBI WGS metagenome assembly ULNT01 (sample SAMEA4835585, study PRJEB28245) | human gut metagenome | biome: gut microbiome; material: fecal sample | place: Denmark | collected 2008
GGTCACAGATTGTATGTGCAATTTTTAAAATTGAGCTTCCAAGTGCGCCAGCACCATAAATAAGAAGCATGTCGTCTTTTTTAAGTTCAGCACGGGTGCAGGACTGGATAGCGATGGTAGTCGGCTCGATCATAACGGCATCCTGATCGGAGAGTGAATCTGGAAGAAGATAGCAGTCAGATTCTGGAACTGCGATATATTCGCGGTAGCCACCATCAATATGTACGCCTCTTACTTTGAGGTTGTCACATACATTTCCACGGTTTTTGGAACATGGGTAGCAGTGACCACAACTTGTTACCTGATTGATGATAATGCGGTCGCCTATTTTTAAAGAAGAAACATTATCTCCAACCTCTGCAACGACACCAACCATTTCGTGTCCGATAATACGCGGATAAGTAGCTGCAGCATTGGTGCCATGATAAATTCCAACATCAGATCCGCAGATTCCCGCAGCGGTCATTTTTACTAATACATTATTTTTAGGATCAATAACTGGTTTTTCAATGTCAATTACTTCTAATTGATTTGGTTTTACAATTTGTACGGCTTTCATAATAGTCTCCTTATCTTAATTTGAAATAGATGATTGATTATTTAGGAATGCCACAAAACAACTTACATACTAGTATTCTACATAAAAGAAAAAAGAAGTCAATAAAAAAGAAAAAAACAAAGTAATATTATGCAATATGCATAAAAAACAGGATGATAATATGTTGAAATATACATATTGAAAAAAATAAGCAAATGAACTACCATACTAGCATACAAACAAAACGCCAGAAACAACTTACAAACATTTCATTTAGGAGGAAAGTGATTATGGGACTTGCAAAGGCGATTAAAAGAGGCGCAAGTGCATTACTGATCGGTTCAATGATGACAGGACTTTTTACAGGCTGCTCAGCGACCGGTGAAAACAGTGGAGGTAAATTAGTAAAAATTGCGGTCTGTGTATCAGATCAGACACCAGCCGCACAGGCATTGGCAGATGTGTTCAAACCGATGGTGGAAGAGGCGACCGATGGACGTTATGATATCCAGATTTATAATTCCGGTGTACTTGGAAGCGAAAAGGTAACATATGACTATACGAAAAGTGGAATCGTGGAAATGTGCGTAGTCGGAACAACCATGTGGTCTGAAACACCGAAAATGTCTATCCCGGATTTCCCATTCCTGTTTGACAGCGTAGAACACGCAAGAGTGTGCTATCAGGGAGAACTTGGGGAATATATTGCAGAAGACCTTGAGAGTACACAGCCATTGAAGCTGCTTTCCTGGTATCCGAACGGAGCCAGAGAGTTTACATCTAATAAGAAGCTGGAAAGCCTTGATGATTTCAACGGACAGAAGCTCAGAATGCCAAATAATCCAATTCATGTGAAACTTGCCGAAAGTCTTGGAGCCAACGTTGTTATCATGGATATGGGTGAAGTGTTTACTGCATTGGAGCAGGGAGTGGCAGATGGACAGGATAATCCGCTTGCTACGGTAAAGACAGAAGGCTGGTACGAAGTTCAGGATTATGTTTATGACACAAATCATATCATTTCATCTTTGGAATTATTTGCAGGGGAGGAGTTCTGGAACAGCTTGAGTGAAGAGGATCAGAAAGCATTTGAAGAGGCTTCACAGGCAGCGTCAGATTACGCATGGGATTTATATGAGGAGCAGCTTTCAGATGATAAGCAGTTTATGAAAGATAATGGACTGGTCGTTACAGAACTTTCCGATGAGGACAGAGAAGTGATGAAAGAGAAAATACAGCCGGTTTACGATTATCTGAATGCACAGTATGACTGGGTAGATGATGTCAGAAAAATGGTAGATGACATTAAAGTAGAGTAAGGAGAAGCAGACTATGAACAAATTAGTAGATAAGCTATTTAAAGGTATTGATTATTTTACAGGTATTCTTACCGGCTTAATGGTGTTCTTTGTATTTTTAAATGTTGTACTTCGAACCTTTTTTAATGCCGGGCTGACATGGTCAGAAGAACTGGCAAGATACCTTTTTGTATACGTTACCTATATCGGAGCAATCAGTGCAATGCGTGCTAATGCACATCTGGGAGTGGATACACTCATCAGCAGAATGAAGCCGCAGGTGCAGATGGTAATGTATATTGTTTCCCAGACAATTATTGCGATCTTAATGATTATTTTAGTGTGGGGTTCTGAAAAAATGGTGGCACAGAATACCGCCTCAAGAACAGCAGCACTCGGAATCCCATATTCTGTATTATATTTTGCTGGAATCATCACAGGCGTGGCAATTGCGATCATGGCGGTGATAAACATCGTCCATGCGCTGAAAAATCCATCTGAAATATCAGAGATTGTTACGATGAGCACTTCGGATGATGATGAGATCGCTGCAGAGGCAAAAGATGGTGCAGAGAATCTTTCGGATGAAGAATATGCAAGAAGACTGAGAGAAGAGGGAGGAAAATAACATGACATTAGTAATATTTTTAGCTGCCCTGATCGGTGGTATGCTGATTGGACTTCCAATCTGCTTCGCACTTTTATTCAGTGGTGTTTGTATGATGTTATATCTGAATGGCTTTAATGCCCAGATTTTATCACAGAATTTATTTTCTGGTGCAGATTCCTTTTCCATGATGGCAGTTCCGTTTTTTATCATGGCAGGTGAATTTATGAACCGCGGCGGTATTACAAAGCGTATTGTAAATGCAGCGAATGCGATTATCGGACATGTCCGCGGCGGACTGGGCTATGTTGCAATCATGGCAATTCTCTTATTTGCAAGTATGATCGGATCAGCTGTTGCTTCCACTGCATTCCTTGGAGCGATCCTCATTCCTATGATGGTACGTGCCGGTTATAAGCGTGATACCTGTACCGGACTGATCGCAGCAGGAAATATTTTATCGCCGATCATGCCGCCGTCTGTACCAATGATTATCTTTGGCGTGCAGGCAGGTGTTTCCGTTACAAAATTATTTATGGGTGGTATTGCACCGGCTGTATATTTATCAGGTGCTTTGTGTGTATTATGGTTCTTTATTGCGAAAAAAGACAACCTCGCAAAAGCAGAGAGACAGTCTGCAAAACAGGTTGCAAAAGCATTGCTTGACGGACTTTGGGCATTGATTCTTCCGGTGTTTATTCTTGTTGGACTGCGCAGTGGTAAATTTACACCGACAGAGGCTGGAGTTATCGCAGCAGTATATGCATTAGTGATCGGACTGTTTGTATACAAAGAATTAAAAATCAGCATGCTGATGGAATGCCTTGTTTCTGCGGCAAAGTCATCTTCTGTAATCATGTTTCTTGCTGCAGCAGCAATGGTATCTTCTTGGATGATGACAGTGGCAAATGTTCCATCCATTGTTACGGGAATTTTAGCACCATTTATTGAGCATCCAGTAGCATTAATGCTAATTATCTGCCTGATCGTGCTCCTTGTTGGAACTTCCATGGATGTAACGCCTACCATTATGATCCTGACACCTGTATTACTGCCGGCAGTGAAAGCAGCAGGAATCGATGTTGCATATTTTGGAGTGGTATTTATCTTAATGACGGTTTTAGGTTTACTTACACCACCGGTAGGAACAGTATTAAATGTTGCCTGCGGCGCAGGAAAGATCAACATGGAGAGAATGGTAAAATCGATATGGTCGTTCCTTCTGGCTGAGGTAGTGATATTACTGCTTATGGTTTTGTTCCCGTCTCTTGTGACGGTTCCGATGAACTTTTTCCTCGGATAAATCAGTGATTGCGGAGTTTTGATTCAGGTTAAAACTTCGCAGTTGTTTTTGAATATAACAGATAGAAATGGAGATTAGAAAAATGGAAATGACAATGAGATGGTTCGGAAAAGATTATGATACCGTCACCTTGGAACAGATAAAACAGACACGCTATGCAACCGGGATCATTACTACATTATATAATAAAATGCCGGGAGAAGTGTGGAATCTGGATGAAATTCTTGCAATGAAAAAAGAGGTTGAGGACGCAGGCCTTCATCTGGCAGGAATTGAGAGTGTCAATGTCAGCGATGCGATCAAGACAGGCGGAGCGGGCAGAGACCATGATATCCAGGCATATATTGAGACATTAGAAAATCTCGGAAAAGCAGATATCCATATGGTTTGCTATAACTTCATGCCGGTATTTGACTGGACAAGAACAGAACTTGACCGTGTGAGAGAAGATGGTTCTACGGTAATGGCATATAATCAGGATGCAATTGATAAAATGGACCCGGAGAAAATGTTTGATGCGATCAAAGATGACATGAATGGAACAGTCATGCCGGGCTGGGAGCCGGAGCGAATGGCAAAAATCAAGGATTTATTTGCATTATATAAAGGAATCGATGAGGATCAGCTTTTTGAGAATCTGAAATATTTTCTGGAAGCAATCATGCCGGTTTGCGACAAATATGATATAAATATGGCAATTCACCCGGATGATCCGGGCTGGAGTGTGTTCGGTCTGCCGAGAATCATTTCATCACAGGAAAAATTAAAACGAATGATGGATATGGTGCCAAATAAACATAACGGTGTGACATTCTGCATGGGCTCGTATGGAACAAACTTAAATAACGACCTGATCGCAACCATTCATATGTTAAAAGGCAGAATCCATTTTGCACATATCAGAAACCTGAGATTTAACGATGGAATGAGAGACTTTGAGGAGAGCGCACATCTCAGCGAGGATGGCACATTTGATATGTATGCCATTATCAAAGCGCTTTATGAAGATGGGTTTGATGGCCCAATCCGTCCGGATCACGGAAGAATGATCTGGGGAGAAAAAGCAATGCCGGGGTATGGACTTTATGACCGTGCATTAGGCGCAGCATATCTTCGCGGACTGTGGGAAGCTGCAAAAAAGGAAGGAGAGCAGAGATGAAACTGACATTACAGGGTTTGCAGGAAAAAGAACAGTGGAAAAACGCAGGAATCGGACTTCCTTCTTATGATATTGAAAAAGTGGCAGAAGAGACAAAGAAAAACCCGGTGTGGGTACATTTTGGAGCCGGAAATATTTTCCGTATTTTTATCGGAGGGATCGCAGATACACTGATATCTTCCGGAGAGATGAAAAAAGGGATTACCTGTGTGGAAACGTTTGATTTCGATGTGGTAGATAAAATATACAGACCGTATGATAACCTCGTTTTAGCTGTGACATTAAAAGCCGACGGCTCAACGGATAAAAAGGTGCTAGGTTCTCTGGCAGAGGCAATCAAAGCGCAGTCAGAAGTGCCGGAGGAGTGGGATCGGTTAAAAGAAATCTTTTCCGATAAAAATCTCCAGATGATCTCATTTACCATCACGGAGAAAGGATATGCGTTGAAGGGAGTGGATGGAAATTATTTTCCATTTATTCAGAAAGATATTGACAACGGACCTGAAAAACCGGTGTCTGCAATGGCGGTTGTCTGCGCATTGCTGTACGAGCGTTTTCAGGCAGGAAAGGCTCCTCTTGCAGTAGTTTCCATGGATAACTGCTCTCACAATGGAGAAAAATTAAGAAATTCCATTCTGACTATGGCAAAAGAGTGGGAGAAAAAAGGATATGTAACAGGCGAGTTTGTAAATTACATTTCAGATGAAGATCAGGTGTCATTCCCATGGTCAATGATCGATAAGATCACCCCAAGACCGGCAGAATCCGTCTGCAGATCTTTGGAGGAACTTGGCATTGAGGATATTGCACCGGTCATCACTTCAAAAAATACATACATAGCGCCGTTTGTAAACGCAGAGGGACCACAGTATCTTGTGATCGAAGATCATTTTCCGAATGGCAGACCTGCATTGGAAAAGGCAGGCGTCTATATGACAGACCGGGATACTGTAAATAAAGTAGAGCGCATGAAAGTTACAACCTGCTTAAATCCACTGCATACAGCACTTGCAGTCTACGGATGCGTTTTAGGTTATACCCTGATCGCAGACGAAATGAAAGATGAGGAACTGAACAGGCTTGTCCATGAAATCGGCCCTGTAGAGGGAATGCCGGTGGTTACAGATCCGGGTATCTTATCACCGGAAGCTTTTGTGGATGAAGTTATCAATGTGCGTATTCCAAACCCGTTTATGCCTGATACGCCGCAGCGTATTGCAACAGATACCTCCCAGAAAGTGGGCATTCGCTACGGCGAAACGATCAAAGCCTATGTGGCTCAGTATGGGGATGCGAAGAAGCTAAAAGCAATTCCACTTGCAATTGCAGGATGGTGCAGATATCTGCTTGGCATCGATGATAAGGGAGAAAAGTTTGAATTATCTTCTGATCCAATGCTTGCAGAATTAACAGCTGCCTTAAAAGATGTAAAATTTGGTGAGAAAGAATCCTATACAGGACAGTTAAAGAGTATTTTATCCAATGAAAATATTTTCGGCATCGATCTTTACAAAGCCGGTATCGGAGAGAAAATTGAAGAATTATTTGTAAAAGAAATCGCAGGCCCGGGCGCAGTGCGCAAGACTTTGAAAGAAAATCTGACAGATTAAACAAATCAAAAACTAAGCCAGAGGAAAAACATGAAAATTCCTCTGGCTTAATTTTTTTAAATCCCTTGACAGAATATAAGCAATCCGTTACTCTAAAAATGCGTAAAGCAAAAATCTTTTTTTATCAAATGAGTGAAATCATATATGCTGGATCGGCATGGATTCCCAATATCCACAACTATATAGCAAATGGTAAGTGAACATGAGTTTATTATTGAAAGAAAAATGCAGTACATAGTATAATAGAAGGAGAATATTATTGTTAGAAGAAAAAAGAAATAACAAACCAGATGTAGTATTGAAAAAGTATTGGGAAAACAAGGAACGGTTTTCAGATTTTTTTAATGCGGTTCTGTTTGATGGAAAAACGGTTATCAGACCGGAAGAATTAGAAGATTTAGATACGGATGAATCTTCCATATTAGAGCATAAAAATTATGCAGAAACACTGAAAGCTTCACGGGATAATATTGCAATTTGCAAGAAATCTACCAGATATGGGATTAATTTTGTGATGCTTGGGATGGAGAGTCAGGAACATATTCATTATGCAATGCCTATGAGAATAATGGGTTATGACTATGGAGCATACAAAAAGCAGTATGATAATAATGCAGTAAAGTATAAGAATGGCAAGGGATTATCTTCGGATGAATTTTTGTCTAAAATGAGAAAAACAGACAAATTTATACCAGTGATCACGGCTGTTATTTATTATGGTGAACGACCGTGGGATGGCGCAGTATCATTACATGGGATGTTAGATATTCCCAAGCAATTCAGTCGTTATGTAAATGATTATAAAATGATATTGATCGAGGCTGGAAATAATAATTTAAAGTTACATAATGTCAACAACAGAGACTTGTTCAACTTAGTGGGAATGTTGATCGATAAAAGGGAGACACCTGGAAAAAGAAAAGAGCAGGCGATTCATTATGTTAAAAAGAATCATGTCGATATAACTGTGATCAGGACAGTGACAAGTGTAATGAACAGTAAACTGGATTATCAATTATTGGAGCGGAAAGGAGAAAATGAAATGTTTACCGTATTTGAAGAGACATGGAAAGAGGGAGAACAGGCAGGAAGAGCGGAAGGAAGAGCGGAAGAAATCATTGCGGCAGGATACGAATTTGGTCTTTCGGAGAAAACCATTTTAGAACGTTTACAGAAAAAACTTGCAATAACTCCGCAGCAAGCCCGGGAATATCTTGCAACTTACACAAAAGAGACCGAGCAGCGCTGCTAAATTATAAATGCTGCGTCGTTTATTAGAAGAACTACTATAAAACCTCTGATTTTTCAAAAATTAGTTCTTTTTATAACACTTTATGTAACGCCCTGAATGTTATAGTTAGTATAACAAAAAGGATAAATATGTTTTTTTGCAGCCTTGGCAAAAGTGCAGCGAGATAAACATTAAAATGGAAGGAAGAGGTTTATACAGATGAAAAAGGAAATGATGGAAAACGCTACAGGCGTAAAATTAACCAAAAAAGCCAGCAAAAACGTGATCAGATCATTATCGGTCGGACTGGCAGCAATGATGGCATTATCTACTCCGATTGCAGCATTTGCTGAGGATGCAGATGGACAGAATAGCAGTGAAACAACACCGGAAGAGAGTACAACAACTGTAACAACACAGAAATCTGCAGCAGAACAGGTGGGAGAAGTTCAGAAAGCCGCTGAAGAAACGAGCAAAACAACAGAAGCAGCAAAGGATGCGGTAAATGCAGCAGTTGATACAACAATTGCGGATGACAGTGGCGCAGACCAGACAACAAAAGATGCAGCAGGCGTATTGGATGCTACCGCAAACGGAACATTCGAAGGCGGTACAGATGTGAATGTGGCAGAAGAAATAGTTGACAAAACAATGGATCGCATAAAAGATGCGTCAGATGCCGCAGCAGATACCGACGCAGCTCTTGATAAGGCAGATAAAAAAGCAGATGAGGCAAATACAATTGCGGATGATGCAAAGAAAGAGCAGCAGGAAGCACAAGACGCATTTGATAAAGCACAAGCCGGAATTGATTCTGCAACAGACATTGAGGATGCGAAGAATGCTTACGATCAGGCAGCTGGTATTGTAGGCGATGCACAGAAAGCGTATGAGACTGCCAAAGCAGCTTATGACAGCAAAGTAGCCGAATACAATACAGCGTTAGACGAGCTTAAGGCGGCACAGGCAGCTTATGATACAGCAGTTGCCGAAGCAAGTACCGAGGCAGCGGCAGCCGCAGCAAATCTTGCAGCAGTTCAGGAGAAAGCGAAGGCTCTTCAGGAGGCAGCAGAGGAAGCAAAAACAGCAATTCCGGAGCTTACCGATGCACAGAAAGCAGCACTTGAGATCATCGCTCTGGAAAAAGAACGTGCAGGGGATACCTCCACAAACTGGAGAAAAGAAGATGAGCTGTTCAAAGTGATCCTTAAGAATTACTACATTCCGGAACTTGCCAAGGGAGAACTTGTTGACTGCAAGTGGACCTGGAATCGGAATGATAACAAAAACTATTGTGAGGTGACTTACAAAGATGTGGCAGGTGACACACAAACCGTATATCTGAACTACAAGCTCAACGATACCCGCGATGATCTTGTTATTTTCGAGAAGGCAGAAGAAGTGGTTTCCTATGATGTGAAGGGCACAGACGGAAGCCTTGCATTCAATATCAATGCAGAGAACTTCCCGGCAGATAAGCTTCAGAATGATCAGGATACCGCAGTTTATGAGAATAACGGAGTGGTATACACAATCGTAAATATAGGTGGACAGTTCTATGTGGTCGACTCAGCTTCTAAGGACGTTGAGGTGAACAATAACTATAACAGTGAACAATATGAAACTTCCGGTGAGAAAAAGACCACCTATTCAGTGGATGAAAATGGCAAATTGGTCAAAACGGTAAAACAAAACGTTTCCGAGATTACATACACGGAAACTAAATTATCTTCTGATAAGACATATGACAATGTCGAGGCAGCAGAAAAGGATCTGGCCGATAAAAAAGCAGCATTGAAAGACGGAGATAAAGATGTCGAGACGTCCATGAGCGCAAAAGCGACTGCAGATGTGACCGTAAGCCAGAAAACTACATTTACGACAACCATTGATTTATCGAAAATTGTTGTTGAAATGGAAAAAATCGATAATGATCGCGATAAATACGAGAAGAAAAATGCCGAGATCGCAGCAACGGAACTTTTAGCTCAATTTACCAACCAAGAGGCGTTACAGAAACTGCTTGGGGGCGATTATAAGATTGAAAGTATTAATGCAGATCATGCAAAAGTGAATGCTGTAGATAAGTACAAAAATACTTCCGGCAGATGGGTAGACTGGGGTGCAGATTCTGCTGCTTATAAAAACGTATTTTCAGGCACGATCGTTATTACTTATTCGCAGACAGTGACTGCAAAAGCAAACGCTGTGGAATCCAAGACAAATGCTGTAAATGCAGCAGACAATACGAATCTGGAAGCGTTAAAGGATCAGGCATATGATGCTGCAAAAGCAGATGCAGAAAAACTTCTTGGAGATGCAGTTTCCCAGAATAAGAAGATTAAAGACAACCTGAAAACGGGAGAACTGCATATTAACGGTTATGAAGGCTGGAATGGAAAACATAACTCCAACGTAGCAATCAAAATCCATTATGCCGATGACACATTCACAGAGGGAGAGAAGACAACGGATCAGGCAGTTGTTGACGAGAAGAACAGCTCCACAACCTTATCCGTTTCCTACACCGGAACTTATCAGCAGAAAAATTCCAAAGATTTTGGTGCGCAGACCGTGGAAACACAGAAATACAATCAGACTGCCAAGGCAGAGGAAAAAACAGCTTATACAAGCAACAAATATTATGATGAATATAAGAAAACAGGAGAAATCAATGAAGGAATCTGGCTCACCGGAAAAGATGATAATCGTTTCCCGGGACATGAAAGCTTAAAGAGCTTCTATGATTTCAAAGATGCAGCATTAAAAGCGGAGGCTGAAAGAGCAGAGAAAGTAGCAAAAGCGGATGCGATCATTGACGCAGCAAAGAATGCGGTGGAAAAAGTTGATAAAGCAAAAGCAGATGCGGACAGCTTAAAGGATAAGCTTACAGCACTTCTTGCAAGCCAGAACTACACAGCAGATCAGGTAAAAGAGTTAGAGGGACAGATCAGCGCGGCAGAGATAAAATTAAAAGAGGCAGAGGACATGGCAAAAGACCTGACAGATAAGTTAGGAATTGCAGGAGAAACACTGGCTGATAAGATCACAGAACTCACCCCTGCACCGGCTCCGGGCGGCACAACTAGCCCATCCGGCACTGAGACCACACCGGGCGGCGCAGCCACAACACCTGCAGGCACTGTAACTACAGCAGCGGCTCCGGCAAGTGCAGTCACAACCGTTACAACAGCCACAGCAGCTGCAGCACCGGTTGAGATCGCAGAGACACCGGTAGCGCTTGCAGCAGCTGCAATACCGGCGGCAGCAACGAGAACAGCAGTGGCTGCAAATGCCAATGCCGCAGCTGATGTAGATACAGATGCGGACGCTGACACAGATGTGACAATTGCGGACGAGGAGACACCTCTTGCAGCGGACGGAGCGCAGGAGAGCACCACAATTGGCGATGAGGAAACTCCACTTGCAGCAGAGGCTGGCGCAGTGGAAAACAAACAGCAGGAGAAAATGTCCTGGTGGTGGTTACTCATCATTGCACTTCTTGGTGTAACCGGCGAGGAAATGTACCGCAGAAATAAAAAGAAAAAAGCAGAAGCAGCTCAGAAAGATGAAAAATAAATTTTAACAGGAAGGCGCATCCAAAAGGTGCGCCTTTTCTAAAACATCCATTGCAAAAAAATAAAATACGGAGTATTCTGAAAACAGGAATATATGATCCGTAATTTGTATACAAGGAAACAAAATCTATGAAAAAAAAGAAAACACTCATAATCTGCATGCTTCTTGGCATAATGCTCCTGACTTCCTGCGGAGAAACAGATCATCAGGATCAAGCGCCAGTCGCCACG
>ULNT01036916.1_pt1 | contig 11484 bp, 11 predicted proteins | sample 1952001 | NCBI WGS metagenome assembly ULNT01 (sample SAMEA4835585, study PRJEB28245) | human gut metagenome | biome: gut microbiome; material: fecal sample | place: Denmark | collected 2008
CTTGCCTTTTGTTCAACAAGGTGCCTGCACCTTGTTATCGGATACGAAGTAGCTGACTGCCCTCTGCAAGGTCTCCGCTCCGCTTCGGTCCGTGCAAACGGATGTCCCCCGGACATCCTGCACCCTTCGGAGAACGCACAGCACCGCCCCAAAGGGTGGTGTATCTGTACGCCCTCAACAAAGTTGAGGGAATTGCCTGCAACCCTGCACAGTTCCTATTCTTCTTCGCTTTCACCCTCGCCTGTTTCCTTATTTATTGCTGTATCCGGCATTTTTTGTTCTGCTCCTGCAAGTTCCCTTTCAATCTGTTCCATACAGTTTTTTACCTCTCGTGTCGCAAATGCCACCTGCATAATCCGTCTGGTCTGCTGTTCACTGTACCTCCTCGGCTCAGTAAGAAATGTTTCAAAATTCGCACCCACCACAATCTTTCTATGGTTATCTGCTTTCCTCTGCTCTGCCTTTGCTTTTTTCATCAGCATATCTAACTTGTTTTTCTCCTGCTCCATGCGTTTCCGCTGTGCTTCAATTTTATTTTCTAAATCCATTTCTGATTGCTCCTTTTTTAATATTTCTGCCTAAAAAAACAAAACGCGGTGCTTTCTCCTGGTTGAGTAACACCGCTTGGCTTACTGCCCTTATTCGTTTTGATTTCTGCAATGTACTTCTATCTCCTTTCTGCCCCTGTCGCTGTAAATAAAAAGAGCAACTAAGATTTTGCTTCTACTTTCAATTGTTGCCTCATTTGGAGCAACTTTTGAAGCATTTTTTATATCCTGTGCCATTTTTTTAATTTATTCTTGTATTCATCAGATTTGATAATTGCTATGTAGTCGGTTCTATTTGCCATCATTTGCTCCTTTTATGTTCTTTCTTCTTGCGTCTGCTGGTTTCGTTGCATCTGCTGGTATTAACCATGTCTTACCTTTCTTTATTGCTCCTTCTACACGACCTTTAGCGCAAAGAACTCCTATTCTTCGTGAGGTAATATTCCATTTCTCTGACATTTCTACCGTTGTTAAATACTCCATTACTCATCCTCCGCAACATATCTATAAATTGGAAAAGTTACAAAAACATCCCTGTCTTCCTTTTGTAATTTATTCAAATAATTTTTCGCTGTTTTTTTATCATCCAACAAAGCATATAATCCACAAAGAATTTGATTATTATCCTGATACTCCTTCAAAAAATTCTTTATTACATTTCTATGAACATCTGTGAGTTTGTCTTGACGTTTCAAAATTTGCCATTCATTCATGCGTGCATAAATAATAGTATCATCTACAGAATACATTCTTTTTATTATATATTCTGCAATTTCCAATAATTTCTCTTCTCTTGATATATCATATGCTCCTATTAATTCTATTACTGCATAATTCAGTATTTCTAACGTGTAAACATTAAATTCAGCATTATCTACCTGATACAATAAATCGGCATAATCATACCTATATAAATGTCCTAACACATCTCTTTTCATATCACAAAACATGGGAGCTTTGTAATGATTATCATTTGTCGTAATGTACCCTTGATATTTGCTCTCATAAATTCTATTAACAAATTGTACTTTATCGTGTTCATCCCGATATACAATAAATGGATATATACGTTCTGCAATCTTAAGGTTATATGTATAGATGTAATCATTCTTTATTTCAATTTTACCTCTAAAAATTTCAACCACCCTAATTACATTCTGTATGTCGATTTCTTCAAATTCACTTAAAGGAACTACTATTTGCATATTTCCCATTTTACAAATATCATAAAAATCTATTATGAAATCCAAATCCTTCTTTAAGTCATCATTCAATTTAAGATTATCATATTTAAGAATATTGCTTCCAATTATGATTTCGGTATTATTTATCATTTCTTTTAAGAATCTTGCATCATTATACAATTCTTCTATGCTGCTAATTTTCTTAAAATCAAACGTACCTTTGCTAATATTTATAATAAGATTTGGACTTATGCGTATACATAATGATTCGTCTGTTCCAGTTATAACCTCATATCGTGTATAAAAAATTGTACCATTAATGATTATATCTTGCTCTATCAACTGCCCCACAAAACACTGTATACCTTTATGCCACATCACAGGCAACCAAAAGTTTGATTTCTCTTCATTTGCATAAAAACAGACATCACCCGTAGATAATCTTTGCAAAAATTCAAAAGGTGTGCGAGTATCAATTGCTGTCGCTTGTAATTTTTTATATTTTTTTATATCATTTAAATAAATAGATTTTGGAACTATCTGTCCTCTTCCAGAGCCTTGTTTCGAGCTTTCAAATGTAAATTGTCTACATATTCTAAGCATCTCTGAAGCGGTAGGCTTTAGTTTCATCAATGTAATATTTATATATTTTTTATTCTTTTTCCTTTTTGCCTCGTCCAAATAATATTTTATTTTTGATGGATAAAGTATGCTATAAAAAATTTCCTTTTTAGTATCTGATAACAATATTCTGAAATACAGCACGCCCTTGTCATTATAATAGTTTTTAAGGACATCTAGCTCAACAGAAAACTGTATGCTTTTTTTATTAATTTCTTTGTGGTCATCATCACGATGTCCTTTTACTTGAATTGGTATTTTATCTTCCAATGATTTATTACTAAATATTTTGTCATTATATATATAAATATAGCCATCCCATGAAAGCTCCTTATCCATAGAATTAATACTACTATCTAGATAATCACAATCTGCTATTGGAGATTCAAGAAAATGAATAGCCCTTTTTTCAGTTTTCGTTTGTTCTAATCTTTGTTTTGCCATGATATCACCTACCTTTCTATATTATATTCTTTTATCGGAACAATATCAAGAAAAAACGTTATTCCAATTTCAGCTAATATTTTATTTATCTCAACTTGTCATCGTGGAAATTTTATTAACATATCTGTAGTACGTACTCTTACTCATACCAAGCTGCTTCATCAATTCAAATGGGCGAAGTTCTCCCAACAACACTTTTTCATAATGCTCTAAAAATTCTTCTTGTGACATTATCGCTGGACGACCATAATCATCCCACTCACCACGATTCTTCTTAGCGTCAATGCCCTCACGCTGGCGTTTCTCTTTCTTCTCAATCTCTGCCTGTGCCATAGCTGCATATAACTCAATCAGCATATTATTGATAGTTTCCATCAGCATCCTAGCCATAGCATTATCAAGCTTCGATAAATCCATAAGTGTAGTAGGAAGCTCCAGTATTTTTACACGAATACCATTATCCCTGTAATACTGCAACTCTTTTAATGTCTCCTGCTTATTTCTACCTAGTCTATCGACCTCAGTAATAATTAACTCATCACCAGTTCTTAATACATCCTCTTTCAATACCTGGTACCTCGGACGATTAAAGTTCTTGCCTGTCTGCTGGTCTGTAAAAATCTTTTCCAGCTCCAAACCATTCTGCTCACAGTATGCTGTAATCTCCTTAATACCTCTGTCTAAATGCTGCTCTCTTGTACTTGTTCTGTGATAACCATATCTCTTCATGATTATTTGCTCCTTTCCTAGTCTTAAAATGCTTACATAAAAAAAGAGACCTCCCATAATGAAAAGTCTTTACTTTTTGGCACTGATTCTATGCCCTTATTATTCAGTTCCTAAATGTACACTTTTCAGCACCACCTCCTCTTTGCAAAAGCAAGAAAAAAGAAGGTATATTCCAACCTTCCTCTTAAATGCCTATGAATATAAGAAATGACACCACCTCAACCCTTGATTTACCGTCATGAGCGAAGCGGTGTCAATACTTACAAGTTTTGAACACACCTTATTCAATTTCGATAAAGTCATTATAGGTAAATCCACATAGACCACACTCCGTATATTCGGCATATATAGGAACATGAATAATCTGAAAACCTCCAACTGTTGAGGTTTCATCTCCCAGTTCATCTATGTCGAACCCAATAACATCCCTGCCACTAAATATTGTTTTATTATCACAGCATGGACACTTAGCATCTTTTATATAAAGCTCATCTAAATGTGGACTTAACCGTCTTGCTATTATACGCTTTATATTTTCTTCTTTCTCTTTTCCTTTCTGAATATTACTTTTATAAACAAACAGATTACATCTTGCCAGTTCTTTTTGAAATGCTATTTTAGAATAACTTATTGTAGCTTTCTTCCCCTCATCAATAATTTTACAAATGGAATCATAAACTCCTTTACTTTTTAATTGATTAAGATGCCACCTATAATAATGACAATTTAATACATCTCTCACAAATGGAAGAACATATTGAGAAAAGAAATCATCTAATTCACAATATTTCATTATCCTCTTTCCTCTATGAATGATTGTATTACGAAGATTATTCAACGCTTTTAATAATTTATAATTGCTAACAAACAATATAGCAACTTCATCAGTAAGTATTCCATTTTCTACCAACTTTTTTAATCTATCTATCGCCTCCGAAAATTCAACTGACTTTAAATTTTTCGTATCCTCACTGTTTAGGCTAATATTCTTAAGCAGTTTATTCAATATAATCGGGTCGCCCTTGTCATCTACAGCAAATAAGACATGCTCTTTTTCTAAAAGTCTTTTGGTTTCGAGTTCAAAGAAATGTTGAATGTGTATAGCAATATTCAAATAACTCTTAATATATCCTATGCCGTTTTTCTCTGCTTTATAATTTATCTTCTCTTTATCATCTCTCTCATACTCTGAAAGATATACGCATACCTGATGATATGTTTCAAAATACTCTTCTAAGCCTATGGATAATGAATAAAATGCAACATTATGATTGTTTTCCAAAAAAGTATAGTACTCATTACTTAAGATTTTATCTATATTCATATAATCTCCAATCCAAAATGCCTCAGTGCATCCTTAATATACTCCACCTTTTCCTGCGGACATTGCTTCACTTCTGGATTCTCTTTCTTGGACTTATTATAGTTCTCGCCCATATCCAGTCCACACATCCGCTTAACCTGTGCAATGTAAGAAGTATGCACATTCACACCATACTTGTTCTTCACATATTCCTTAATCTTCGGATATGTAGCTTTTTCTTCTGGTGTATAATTACTCTCTTCATCAGGCTTCATTGTAACCTCAATCTTAGGTGTATCTTTTTTGAGGGATAATTTGACAACCGTCTCCACATGCCCCGTATTCGGAAACATATCCACGCAGCACCCCTTCTTAACCTCATACCCACTCTCCTGCAACATAACCAGATCTCTTGCAAGGCTTGTAGGCTTGCAGGAAATATACACCATTGACTCCACACCATAGTCAATTATCTTCTTAAGTGCCTTTGGATTGATACCATCTCTTGGTGGGTCGAGGACGATAAAGTCCGGCTTGTCCTTAATGTTATCGAGAGCATTAAGCACATCATCTGCGATGAACTCACAGTTATCAAGTCCATTTATGCCGGCATTAATCCTGGCTGCTTCTACGGCTTCTGGAATTATCTCAACGCCGATGACTTTCTTTGCAACCGGGGCTAACATCTGTGCAATTGTTCCTGTTCCACTGTACAGATCGAATATGACCTTATCTTTGGTTGTTCCGACATAATCTCTTGCCTTTGAGTACAGTACTTCTGCACCAAGTGAGTTAGTCTGGAAGAATGAAAATGTTGTAATCTTGAATTTAAGTCCAAGAAGCTCTTCTTCAATATAATCCCTTCCGAATACTATCTCTGTCTTTTGGTTGATTACCGCATCGGCAACACTGTCATTGTAGGTGTGCAGGAAGCCGGTTATCTCTCCGTCAAGTGACAGTGCTTTTAATCTGTCTGCAAGTTCGTCCATAGGGATATCATTAATTGTAGTTGTCACAATATCCACAAGGATTTGTCCTGTCTTTACAGCTTTTCTTACAAGCAAATGTCTAAGATACCCTTCGTGCTTCATTTTATGGTAATAAGTGAGATTTTTCTCTAGTGCATAATCATATACACACTTGAGTATTTTTCTGTAATCATTATCCACAATCTTACAACCTGTTACTGTTACTATGTCATACATACTGTTTCTCTTATGTAAACCGAGAGCTATCGGACCATCTTTTACCTCATCGCCAAATGAAAATTCCATTTTGTTACGGTATTCACTTGATACAGGGCTTCCAATTATTCCCTCCCACTCATATTCTGTATTAATAACAGGAGCAAGAAGCTTCTTCACTGCATTTTCTTTCATCTTTAACTGTTCTTCGTACTTCACAGTCTGGTATACGCAGCCACCGCATTTGCCAAAATGCTCACATCTTTCGTTAGTTTCTGTATCTGCCTGACAGACAACTTCAAGAAGCCTTCCTTCACATTTGCCGTGCTTCTTCTTGTTTACCATAAATTTAACTGTCTGTCCCGGTATTGAATTCTTTACCACAACCTTTTCCTCTATAGTCTGTCCATCTTCCTCTGTCTTAACTATTACATTTCCCTTATTAGGAAAATCCACGCTTTCTACATAACCTGTATATATGCCGCCTTTTTTCATCTTTTATCTCCAATCCTTCTATATAATCAATCAGGAAACTAACCCTGTCCTTATTCTTTATCAATTTTTTATACGAACCAACCACCAGCTAACCAGCCTTTCTCCCACATCACCGAACATCTAAAAAACCACTGGCTGTAAGCCAGCCAGTGGTCTTTGTCTTAATCATTCTTTAATTGGCAGAATAATTAGTTCTCGAATTCATCATCATCTTCAAAGTCTTCATCAAAGTCGTCATCATCAAAATCATCATCAAAATCATCAAGATAATCTGGTGTGAAGTATCTATAGATTGCATATACGATAGCTGCTAATGCTGCAACCGCTCCAATAACTGCTAATACTATGATAATTACATTACTTTTCTTCTTGCTCTCTTCTACATCTTTCTTGTGAAGAAGTTCATTGAGCTTGCTTGCCGCAATAAGCTCTTCAATCTTATCCTTATTCATAACAACCGCTCCTTTCAAAACACTTTTAAAGTAAATATATTGTATCACAACATATTTTATTTGTCACCATATTTAGGCTTTTTTAAGCTTTGCAAAGCCTGCAAGCATTTTCTTTAAACCATACTCATCAAATGTTACAGTTACCATATAATCTCTTGTGCCATTATCAATTGAAATTACTTTTCCTTTTCCAAATTTGGCATGAACCACGGTATCGCCAACACCATATCCAAGTCCAGATGTTCCACCAGCACTGCCAACAGAGGCAGTCAAACCCGCTGTGCCATATGAAGCACCTGCATAACTTCCGCCTGATACAGATTTTCCACCTGCTGTCAATCTACCGCCAGTTCCACTGTCTCCAGCTCCAGCAGCCTTCGATGACTTCTTTAAGTCAAATATATCCATAGGAAATTCTTTACCAAAACCAACCTTAGTATTCGCCTTTCTCACAGAAGACCTGTAGCCTGCTGAAGTTGAGCCGCCGATTGATACACGTTTTGGTTCTTTATAATTCACATTGCCTGAACCGTATCTGTTAAGAGCGGCTTTGGCATTGGCTCTGATATTATACGAACGTGTTTCCTCTGAGTCATCTTTTCCTCCATATGCAATCTTACCTTTATTATATCCTGAACTATTATTTTCTATGTGCATATATTCTTCGGGAATTTCTTTAATAAAGCGTGATACTTTATTCATCTGTGTTTCACCGCGTACCATACGCATCTTCGCGCTGCTTAAGTTAAGTATCTTCTCTGCTCTTGTTATTCCTACATAGCAAAGTCGTCTTTCTTCCTCTATCTCTGCAGGGTCATCTGACACTATTGTCATATAACTTGGAAAAAGGCCATCTTCCATTCCTGTCATATACACAATAGGGAATTCAAGACCTTTGGCACTATGTAATGTCATAAGCATTACCTGCTTATCTGACTCATTAAGATTATCAATATCTGCTATGAGTGCAACTTCTTCAAGGAAACCGCTTAATGTAGGAGTTTCTTCCTTCTGTCGGCAGCTCTCCTCATAGCTTACTATTTTGTTAATCAATTCATCTATATTTTCCTGTCTTGCTTCTATTTCTTCTGCTGTTTCGCTCTCTGCAAGACATTCTATATATCTTGTATCACTTACAACAGTTTCGGCAAGTTCTTTTATGCTCATAAATTCCTGCTTTGCCTTAAGTGAACCTATAAGTGTAACAAATGGCTCTAACTTTCCAACACCTCGTTTTATCGTATCGATATGCTCAGCATCGCACAGAGCCTGCCAGAATGTTATGTCATTCTGGTCTGCATATTCCTGAACTCGTTCAATTGTTGTCGCACCAATTCCACGCTTTGGAACATTGATAATACGTTTTACTGCCTGTCCGTCCATACCATTGTCTATAGTCTTTAAATATGCAAGTATATCTTTTATTTCCTTACGCTGATAAAAGCTTATTCCGCCATATATACGGTATGGTATATTCTTTAACATAAGCTTTTCTTCCAACGCTCTAGACTGTGCATTAGTCCTGTATAATATGGCAATATCGTTGTAATTCCAGCCGTCCCTTACCATAGAACTTATGCTGTCAACAACACCCTGTGCCTCATCATATCCATTTTCATAAAGTGTATAATTAACCTTTTCACCCTCGCCATTCTCTGTCCACAGACTCTTTGCTTTTCTTCCTATATTATTGCTTATGACCGCATTGGCTGCATTAAGAATTGTCTGTGTTGAACGATAATTCTGCTCAAGCTTTATTACTTTAGTTCCTGCAAATGTATTCTCAAAATTCAATATGTTGGTAATATTAGCACCCCTGAACTTGTATATTGACTGATCATCATCCCCAACCACGCAGAGATTGCCATATTTGGCGGCAAGCATTGATATAAGCTTAAACTGCGATGTATTAGTATCCTGATACTCATCAACCATAATATACTTAAATCGTTCCTGATAATAATTAAGTACTTCAGCATCATTTTCCAATAATTCTACTGTCTTGTATATTAAATCATCAAAATCAAGTGCATTATTAAGCTTTAATGTCTTCTGATACTCCCTGTATACATTGGCAATTCTCTTGCCGTTGTAGTCACCACCTGCCTCAAGCTCCATCTGATCCGGACTCATAAGCTCATCTTTGGCGTGCGATATCGCATTCATAATTGTTTTTTCCTTGAGCATCTTCGTATCTATATTGAACTTCTTACATATATCCTTTATAACACTCTTGACGTCATCTGTATCATATATTGTAAATGTATTGGAATAACCAATTCTATCTATATAACGCCTGAGAATCCGCACACAGGTAGAGTGGAAGGTGCTTACCCACACTTCGCCAGCCTGCTGTCCTACTGTCGCATCAACTCTCTCTCTCATCTCCCTTGCCGCTTTATTAGTAAATGTAATAGCAAGTATATTATATGGTGCTACACCACAATCATCTATAAGATAGGCTATCCTGTTAGTAAGAACTCTTGTCTTTCCAGAACCTGCTCCCGCTATAATAAGAAGCGGACCCTCTGTCCTTTTAACCGCTCTTTTCTGGCAGTCATTTAAACCATCTAAATTCATATACGCTCCAATCCAATGTGTGATTATACTCACACTATCTCCACTTTAACTTACATATGCACTTAACTAAAATCAACAGTACATCTAAACTTAACCTTCACATACTGTGCATACACAATATCATAATTTAGTATAACAAATGTTCGATAATTTTAAAAGCAAAAAATCAGAAACCATTGTCTGAATTAGTATATCATTAAATATATTTATCCAGCTATGATTTCTGATTTATAGTGTATGTTCAACAAATGTATTCTTATATATCCTACTTCTCTGTTATGACTGCATTATCCATTACTAAATTCTGTGCCTTCTTAACAAGCATAGACTTAACAATAGTTTCTTTGTCATATTTATCTGTAAATGTATCTACCTTTGAATAACCGCTGTCCTTAGCGAACTGCTCAAGGTCATCCTTGTATTCATAATCTGTAATTGCAAGTCCTTCCTTTTCTGCAATTGCCTGATATACAAGCTGCTGTCCTGCTGATGCCTTAACGAATTCATCAAATGTCATGCCATAAAGGTTCTGGCAATATTCATCATTAGTCTTTCCCTGAAGTGTGCTGTAAAAGCTTATTGATTCCTCAAGCTTTGATGACTGCTGTGCAAGGAATTCCTCTGGATAACCTGTAACCTTGCATTTGTCAAGGAGCTGGGTAAGTATTGCTTCATTCTTAGCTTCTGTTATCTTAGTTTCTATTGTTCCACTGACATCATTCTTAACATGTGCCTTATATGAATCAACTGTTTCGCAGTTGAACGCACTCTTAACAAAAGCATCTGTAAGCATAGGAACATTAGCCTGCTGTACATAACTCATTGTAAGCTCGAATACAACTCTCTTGCCAGCATAATCAGAATACTTTGAATTCTCTGGAAGTGTGATTGTTATTACCTTAGTCTGTCCTGCAACCATTCCATATAATTCTTCATCTAAGCCAGTTCCTGCAACAGGGAAAGCATCCTTACCAAGTGTCATACTATAATCAGAACCAGTAAAATCATCTATTGAAAGTCCGCCTGATGTACCAGTATAACCAAATGTAACCTTATCGCCTTTCTGTGCTTCCCTGTTAACATCTGTATATGTTGTCTCACTTTCAAGCTGTTCTGCAATCTTATCATCTATAACCTGATTAGTTATGGCTGTTACATCAACCTCAGCCTGAATTCCCTTATAATCTCCAAGCTCTACATAATCAGTTGGATTGTATCCATAATCTACCTTTATCTTACTGTTACAGGCTGTTGTCATCATAACTGACATAACCATAGCTGCTGTAACAGCATATTTTACAACTTTATTCTTTAATACTTTTCTCATAACCTGTCTCCACATTAAATATTGCCGTAACACCGACTTATAAACTATACCACAATATCACATTTAAAACCAGTATTATGCAAATGTTTCACAATATTATCACAAAAAAAGGCAAAAAGCCCAATCTGATATGCTCCCGAATTACTGGAACACATCAATTCGCTTTCTGCCTTTTATATAACTGGTATTAATACCAATATAAATCTTAATTAAGCAAGCTTAGCCTTAGCTACTTCTGCTAACTTAGCAAATCCTTCTGCATCGTTTACAGCCATCTCAGCTAATACCTTTCTGTTAAGGTCGATGTTAGCTAACTTTAAACCATACATAAACTTGCTGTATGAAAGACCGTTCATTCTTGCTGCAGCATTGATTCTTGCAATCCATAACTGTCTGAACTGTCTCTTCTTCTGCTTTCTACCCTTGTAACTCTCTGTAAGAGCTCTCATTACAGACTGCTTAGCAACTCTGTACTGCTTAGATCTAGCTCCTCTATAACCCTTAGCGAGCTTTAATACTCTGTTATGCTTCTTCTTTGCGTTTAATCCGCCTTTAATTCTTGCCATTTTATAAATTCCTCCTTAAACTATATCTCTAAATAAATGTTGTTATACCAT
>ULNT01043510.1_pt1 | contig 11463 bp, 10 predicted proteins | sample 1952001 | NCBI WGS metagenome assembly ULNT01 (sample SAMEA4835585, study PRJEB28245) | human gut metagenome | biome: gut microbiome; material: fecal sample | place: Denmark | collected 2008
CTGAACGGCCACCATGCAATTTTCGGCAAAGTTGTTGAAGGCATGGATGTTGTTCGTCTGATCGGCGTAGTACCGACTGATTTCCGTGACCGTCCGCGCGAAGCTGTGACCATGGAAAAGGTAGAGGTTGTAAAATAAATGGCGGCGTTTGTATATATGCTGCGCTGCAAGGACGGCAGCTTATATACAGGCTGGACCAATGATCTGGAGCACCGTCTGGCGATGCACAGCAGCGGACGCGGCGCCAAATATACGCGTGGACGCGGTCCTTTGGAGCTGGTCTACAGCGAGGAGCTGCCGGATAAGGAAGCTGCTTTGCGGCGCGAGTGTGCCATAAAAAAGCTGCGCCGGGAGCAAAAGCTCGCTTTGCTGCAGACATGGCAAGCTCGCATTGCAGAATAAAATTATAAAGATTCAGACAAATATTTGCTTTTCCTGTACATATAGGCTATAATAAGCTAAGTGAGTTTTAAAGGCTCAAATAGTATTTAGGGAGGCCTACAGATGACAGGCAAGGTTAAATGGTTTAATGCAGAAAAGGGCTATGGTTTTATCCAAAGAGAAGGCGGCAAGGATTTGTTCGTTCACTTCTCCGGTATTAAAAGCGAAGGCTTTAAAACCTTAGAAGAAGGCTGGAACGTAGAATTTGACGTTATCCAGGGTGACCGTGGCGAACAGGCAACTAACGTTGTACATGTTGAATAATAAATGCAAATAAAAAGCTGATGCTAAGGCAGGTAACTGCCGGAGCATCAGCTTTTTTGCTGTTTGCGGGAGGATGAGAGTTCAGCTGGTAACAAAGGAGGATATCACCGAGGCCTTGGTGACAATACCGCAAAACAGTTTATTATCGTCAATTACAGGCAGAGGGAAGGGCGTGCTTGCCGAAAGCGGCATAATATCTGCCACGGGTGTATCAAGATTATCTATCACAGGTACATTGCGCAGAATGCTTTTATCAAAGGTTGTATAGCCGGAAAGCACCTGCATAGCGCCGTCAAGTGTGATAATACCTATAAAGTGCAGATGCTCATCAACTACGTAGGCACTGGATACACCGCTGTTTTTCATATTGCGCAGAGCAACGGCAGCACCGTCGATATTGCGCACTATACATGTTTGCGTGCTCATAACGTTGCGCACAGTGAAGATTTTACTGGAATCGGCATTATTGATAAAGCTGCGCACATAGTCATCCGCGGGATTGGTAATCATTTCCTCCGGCGTACCGATTTGCACCATGCGACCGTCGCGCAAAATGCCGACGTGCGTTCCCAGGCGGAAGGCTTCGTTGATATCGTGGGTGATAAAAACAATGGTCTTACCTGTTTTTTCCTGAATACGCAGAAGCTCAAACTGTAAATCATTGCGCACCAAGGGATCGAGCGCAGAAAAGGCTTCGTCCATCAGCAGGATATCGGGATCGTTGGCAAGTGCGCGGGCGATGCCGACGCGTTGCTTCATACCGCCGGAAAGCGCACTGATGCGCGTTTTTTCCCAGCCCTGCAGGCCAACCATTTCCAGCATCTGCATGGCTTTTTCGGTACGTTCCTTCAGCGGTACGCCGCGAATCTCCAAACCGTAGTAGGCATTCTCCAAAACATTACGGTTGCTGATAAGTCCGAAGTTCTGAAACACCATAGCTACCTTAGTGCGGCGCAGCTCCTGCAGCTGTTTGCTGCTGAAGTCGGTAATGTCATCGCCTTCAAGATAAACTGTGCCCGAGGTTGGCGGGTTAAGCATATTCAGGCAACGGATAAGCGTGGATTTGCCGCTGCCGGAAAGACCGATGAGGACAAATACCTCGCCCTTGTTGACTGTAAAGTTTATATCAATAAGGCCGGCGGTAATGCCGGTAGCTTCCTGTACCTCGGTGCGGGAAGCGCCCTGCTTCAGCATGGTCATAGCCTTTTTTTCGTTTTGCGAATGCTCCAGAGGAATAAACAGCTTGTACAGGTTTTTTACCTGCAATACAGGTACAGTCATTTATTTTCCCTCCTTTTTCTTATCTGCCAGGCTTTGCGTCAGGCGGTCGATGATAATTGCAATAATAACGATAGAAATACCGGCGATAAGTCCGCGACCGGATTCTGTACGGTTAATGGCAATCAACACCTCCATGCCTAGGCCGTTGGCACCGATCATCGCGCAGGTAACAACCATTGCTACTGCCATCATCATTGTCTGGTTGATGCCTGTCATAATCGTGGGCATGGCCTGCGGAATCTGCACCTTGAACAGTGTTTGCCAACGCGAAGCGCCGAAGGCAGCGGAGGCTTCGACAACGTTGGGGTCAACCTGCTGAATACCGTGGCTGGTTAAGCGGATTACAGGCACAACGGCATAAACTACCGTAGCAAGAACAGAAGGCACCTTGCCGGGACCGAGCAGCATAACTGCGGGAATCATATAAACAAAGGTCGGCATGGTCTGCATTGCGTCAAGCAAAGGACGCAGCAGTCGGTTTGCCAGTTTGCTGGTGGACACGAGGATGCCGATGGGCAGGCCTAAAAGCAATGAGATGATAACCGAGGAAATAACTACTGCCAGTGTTTCGTTCATCATGCTCCAGTAGCCGAAGGCACCGATGGCGAACAGTCCTATCCCGTAGATAATACCGCGCGACAGCTTGCCTGTGAGCACCTTGCCCAAGGCAGCGATAGCGATGATAGTCAGCCACCAGGGAATAAAGTTCAGCAATCGTTCGATAGAAAGAATGCACCAGGTAAGAATATCCTTCACCTTATTGAAGAAGCTGGCGTAGGTGGTGTTGATGTAGTTGACGAAATTGTCGATGGGCTTAGTCCAGTCCACCTGAACTTCTTCGGGAAAGCTAAGAAGCCAGTTGGCTGCAGCAGCATTATCGCCTTTGAGTGCTTTGTTGATGCTTTGCAGCTTATTCTCAGGCAGCCACTGTGCGAGCAGCTCGGGGTGGCGCTGCATGAACCAGATGGCAGCCTCGTCATAGGTGCATTTGGTATCTGCAATGTGCGCTAACGCTTCTGCGGTAAGTGCGCTGGTGGTGTGATACTTTTGCAGAAAGGCAACAAACTCCGGCGCTTTGCTTTGCAGTTGTTTGTTGGCAACGATGCAGACGGGCACGGAGCGTGCTTCCGTCAGGCCGCGCTGAAAGCCGACTTCGTTGTAGGGATCGTCCTGCAGCAGAACGAGGTCCAGCTTGCCGGTGAGCCAGGTAGGCTCGTAGTTGTAGCCTACAATCGGTTCGCCCTTAGTGTAGGCGGCGAGGAAGGCGCTGTTCAGCGCCGGCTCGCTGCCGGAACGGAAGTAGACATAATTTTTGTTTAAGCCGTAGGCTTCATATTTCAAATAAAGTATCTTATCAATGCTCCAGCCGGGAATAGCACCGTAAAGACGTCCCTTTGTGGGATCTTCGGGATCCTTGAAAAGATGTGCGTAGCGTGCCAGGTCTTTGACGGTTTTCAAATCCGGAGCGAGAGCTTTGATGCCGCGCTTGGCGTCACCATCAATAAGATAGCGGGGAACATAAAGGCCCTGCTTATCATCATCAAAGTTGATGCCCAGATTGAGCAGCTTGCCGGTTTTCATATCAGCTTCAAAAGTAGGCACGTTGTCAGTCCAAAGCTCCATATGCACATCTACGTCGCCGCGGAGCAGCGCCGTCTGGATGATGGGCGTGGAGCCACTGATAATTTTAGGCGTGATGTTATAGGCGTGAGTGCCGATAAAACCGGCAACAGCGTTGTGGAATTTGACACTGTCCCATCCGGCGTCGGCAAAAACAACCTCTTGCTTTGCTTGCTCCTTAGCGGCGTTGACATTGCCTGCTATAAATCCAAGTGAGGTCAGTATGAGGAAAAGAACGGCTGATAATTTTCGTAACATGGCTTCACCTCCGTCAAAGCAATAAAAAGAAAAATACTCCTCTTAAATTTATTTTACAAAGCAAAAATTCTTCTTGTCAACTGCAAATGCAACAATATACAAAAGAATAACTTTAAAAACTAAAGTTATTGTAAATGCAGAGTTTTGTATAAAGAGAAGTGTATGCTGATATTGGTGAGGATGATAAAAGCAATTAGAAGAGTGATTGAGAAATGTCGGAGCTAAGATTAATAGATATAGAAGAAACACCTGAAAGTATTAAATTTTCGTTATGAAGAGAATGCGCACCAAAATTTCCTAAAAGGATTTTAAAAAATATTGTAGAATTATATAAATAGCTTTTTCTTACGTTTGTTATATAAAGTCGATTTTCCGAAAGGGGGATTTTGAGTGGCGGAAATAGATGTATTAATTAAGGCTGCCTTGTTGCATGACATAGGCAAGATGTGTTTGCGTGCTGACCATAGTTTGGGGAATCACTCTAATGCCGGAGCAAATTTTTTAAAAAAGTATATGGATAATTCTCCGGAAGCAGAGCAGGTTTTACGTTGTTTGCGTTTACACCATGCAAAAGCTTTGAAAACGGCAAAACCTTTAGCTGATGATTTTAGCTATATTGTATATGAGGCTGATAATATTGCTGCTGCAGCCGACAGACGCGAGCGTGAAGATGAGGGTGTTGACCGTGGCTTTGATGCACAGTCTTGCTTGCAAAGTGTGTTTAATATTTTTGGAGAACAAACCAGTAATCCGGTTAGCAAATATTATTTACGTGGGCTGAATCCTTCGGATAAATTTAATTATCCGACAACGGAAATGTGCTATGCTTCAGATGACAAGTATGAAGAGCTTGTAAATGTATTGGAAAGTAATTTTCAACGTGCTGGTGTACTTGATATGAGTAATGGCGAACTTTTGCGCATTTTGGAGGATGTTATGAGTTACATACCATCCAGTACGAATAAAAATGAAGTTTGTGATATTTCGCTATATATTCATTCTAAGGTAACAGCAGCGCTTGCCTCTTGTATGTATGAATATTTTTCAGCAAATAAGATTAAAGATTATAAAAAATATTGCTATGACCAATCCGGTAATAGTGAATTTAGAAAACAGGATGCGTTTTTACTTGTATCAGGAGATTTTTCTGGAATACAAGATTTTATTTATACCGTACCAAGTAAGGGTGCTTTAAAATCTCTAAGAGGTCGCTCTTTCTATTTAGAAATTTTTATGGAGAATTATATTGATGAGATTTTACAGCAGCTTGGCTTGAGCAGAGCTAATCTGTTATATACAGGCGGTGGGCATTTCTATCTTTTAGCTGCTAATACCAGTGCTACAAAAGACAATTTGAAGAAAATACAGAATGCCTGCAATGAATGGTTATTGGAAAAATTTGGTACAAAGCTGTATATGGCTATGGGATTTGCTCCCTGCAGTGCTTCTGACTTGCAGAATTCAGGCATGCAACGTAATGTATTTGCTGCTGTAAGTAAAAAATTAAATCAAGATAAGCTATGTCGCTATGATATTCAAAATTTGGCAAAGCTCTTTGATAGTGATAGCAGTTATAATAAAAATCTTGATGGCAGCAGAGAATGCGCTGTTTGCCATATGTCCAGTAAAAAATTAATTGCGAATGGTGATGCAGGTGATATTTGTCCGACTTGCAAAGGGCTATTTCAGTTGGGAGAAAAGCTTTTTAAATCTAATAGACATTTTGCTGTTTTAAGCAAAGCTGGTGGTGAAGAACTGGATTTATTTGGTTACAATAAACCGCTGTTTTTAGCTGTCATGGATGAAAAGGAGCTGGAAGAAAACAGCAGTAGCCTGGTACGTATTTACAGTAAAAATAAAGCTTTGACAGGTAGAAATATCGGAACTCGCTTATGGTTAGCTGATTATTACAGTACTAATGATAAAGGTGCTGTTATGGAGTTTGAAGATTTAGCTGAACAATGTTGCGATGGTGGGCATGGTATTAAGCGTTTAGGCGTTTTACGTGCGGATGTAGATAATTTAGGTGCCGCTTTTATCGGTGGCTTTATCCGTTATGGTAAAGAAGAACCGGAAAAATATGCTACATTGTCAAGATATGCTGATTTATCCAGAGATTTAGGTATGTTCTTTAAATTGGCAGTAGGTAAGCTTTGCAGAGGTGAGCTGAATGGCTTTGACAACATTAATCAGCAGCAATTCAGCTTATATGGCTTACAAAAGCCGGTGCAGAGAAAAGTTCATGTTGTATATTCCGGCGGTGATGATATGTTCATTGTGGGAGCATGGGATGAGCTTATAGAGCTTGCTGTAGATATAAGACGAGCTTTTACAAGGTTTACTAATGGCAAATTGAGTTTTTCAGCAGGCTTGGCAATGTTCAGTCATGGATATCCGATAAGCAAGATGGCTGAAATTACCGGTATGTTGGAGAGTGCAGCTAAGAGCAGCAACAAAATGAAAAACAGCATTGCTTTATTTGGCTTTGAAACGGAACAGAAAAATGCGGAAAGCGGTTTATGCTGTGAACATATCTATGACTGGACAACGTTTACCGACAAGGTTTGTAAGGAAAAGCTGCAATTTCTTTTACAACACCTGAATATAGATACTGTTGACAATAATAAATTGAAGGCTGGCAAAGCTATGCTTTATAGACTGCTGAATTTACTGGAAGAAAAGGATGACAACATGAATCTGGCAAGATTTGCCTATACGCTTGGACGTATGCAACCGGAAAAAGCCTCGGTACAGTTGCAGCAGTGCTACAATGAATTCAGTCAGCAGATGTATAAATGGTTTAAATATGCTGATGCCAGAAAACAGTTACGGACAGCTCTAGACTTAATTATTTATTATATTCGTGATACGAAGGAGGATGCATGATGGTTAATAATATGCGGGAACAACTTGTCAGAGCCGGGTATGCGCAGAATAGCAGACCGAATATGCAGAAAAAAGGACAACAATTTGATTTTGAAAATTTTGATGTTGTAACTGAGGCAGAAAAAGCAATTAAAGAGCTGCAATATAAAGATAGATACAATAAAATTGATGTTACCACCTCGCAAATCAGAAAGTTTTTGACAGCAGTAAATGTTGTGCGCAATAAAGTTGACCTTTATAAGGCTAAAAACAAAGGTGCTGAAGCTTTATCTAAAGAATTGACTGCTGAAATTAAATTTTTAAAGGTAAATTTGCTCTACCAGGCCGGAAGAACAGACGCTGTAAAACAATTTATGACAGTTTCAAAGCTGGATATTATTATCGATGGTATTGGCGATAGTTTAGCTAGATTTGTGAAATTCACTAAATATGTAGAAGCACTCGTTGCATATCATAAGTTTTTAGGAGGCAGGGATTAATGATGGAAGAACAGAAAAGACAACAACAGCCATTGCAGGGAAAAATAGTTCTGTCAGGTATTTTAAAGGTACTGACAGGTATGCATATTGGCGGAAGCAGTGACTTTGCCCCGATTGGTGCAGTAGACAGCCCCTTTATCCGTGATCCGTTTAGTCATGCGCCAATTATTCCTGGCAGCTCTTTAAAAGGCAAGATTAGAACTTTGCTGGCAAAGATAAATTGTGATGGTTATGTTTTAAATAAGGTTGCTGATGATAATGAAATTGTAGCACGCTTGTTTGGTGCCAGCGGCAAAAATTATGCTATGCCGGCTCGTCTGCAGTTTTTTGACTTGTTTGTAACGGAGGATACTAAAAACAATTTCAATGCGATAGAAACAGACACTTACATTGGTGAGGTTAAATTCGAAAATACTATTAACAGAGCCAGTGGTGTAGCTAATCCACGTCAGATTGAACGTGTACCGGCAGGAGCGGAGTTTGACTTTAAGCTGGTTTATAATGTTGAAAATCTGCAGGATGTACAAGAAGATTTAGAAACCTTGGCTGAAGGTTTTGAACTGTTGGCTAACGATTATCTTGGCGGACATGGTTCTCGCGGATATGGCAGGGTAAGATTACATGATATTAAGCTGCGGGTTATTGGTAAGCTGGATATAGATTTAGCAGCCTATGAGGATTTGTTTAAGGATTGATGCATGATGATGTATTATATTTTTACCTTAAAATTTTTGACACCGGTACATTTTGGTGACACTGCCAATGGTGGCAGTTTGGATAAGTTTTCGCTTCAATGCAGTGCGGATACATTATTTGCAGCCTTGTGTAATGAAGCTGCAAATAAAGGGAGTGATGCAGTAGCAACGTTGGTGAAAAAAACAGCAGAAGGGAAGATAGTTTTTTCCAGCTTATTTCCCTATTGGCGTACTGTTGATGATGATTTATATTTTTATTTACCCAAACCGTTGCTAAAGCTAGAGCAAGACGAGCAACAGTCCGCAAAAAGCTTTGAGGAAATCAAACAATTAGCTACTAAGCTGAAAAAGCAGAAAAAATCAACATATATACGTGCTTCGCAGATTAATAGTTTGCTGGAGTCCGGTAGCGGTGATAGACAATTTGCTGTGCCTGAGTTTGCAGCGCCGCTTGTTGCCGGAAGAGTTGCGTTGCGTGAGGAAAAACCGCTTCCATATTATGTGGGCAGTTACGTATTCAGTGAGCACTCCGGCTTGTATTTCATACTGGGTGTTGAACATGAAGAAGAGTTTACTTTGATCAAGGAGTTGTTGCTTAGTCTTGGCTATAGTGGCATAGGTGGCAAGCGTAGCAGTGGCTATGGTAAATTCGAACTGGCTGATGATGAATTGGAGCTGTTTGATGATGGTGGTGTCTATGACGATGATACTGCCATCGCACTGATGCTGTATAACGAAAAAAGTAAGTACCAAATGTGTCTTGCTCCTGTTTGTCCCAAGGCTGATGAATTGGCAGTGGTTAAGCAGGGAAGCTATAAGCTGATTAAGCGTGGTGGTTTTATTACCTCCTCTGCGGCAAAAGATAATATTAAGCGTAATAGTATTTACATGCTGCAGGAAGGCTCATGCTTTCCTGAAAGATTACGCGGACAAATGCTGCAGCAGACTGTGGACGGTTTAGCACATGATGTTTACCGTGATGGAATAGGAATGTTTGTGGGGTTAAAAAATGAATAGCAAACAATTTGAAACAGCAAAAATGTGCCTGAAGGTAGTTACACCTATAAATATTTCTGACGGTATAGTGTTGGGAGCTAAGGATTATTTGTATGATAGCAGAAGACAGAAGGTATATTTTTTGAATCTGCATCAATGGCATATGTTTATTTATAAGCATGTGCTGTTGAAAAAATATGAAAGCTATCTTGCAAACTTCAGGGATAAACAGAGCTTGTTGGAATGGCTTCGGATGCAGGGATATGATATAGATGATGTTCGTACTGTTATAACTTCAGAAGCACAGGCAACAGTTAATCTGATGGATAACGAAAAAAAGAAAACGCTCAATGATATTAACAGACATATTCAGCAGCCTGATGGAAGTCTATATGTTCCGGGAAGCAGTATAAAAGGCGTGTTCAGAACAGCGATTTTGTATAAGCTACTGCAAAAGAGGCAGGATATCAAGAGCAAATATTGGTGTTATATTAAACAGCAAGTGGATATAATTGAAAAGCTGATGAAAGAGGAAAGAAAGCCTCGAGAATTACAAATAATGCCTTATTCGGTAATAAAAAAGAAGAAAGATCAAGCTACTAAAGAAATTGACAAGCTAATTGCAAGTTTAGAAAGCGAATTGCTGCATACGCTACGCCTGAAAGATGATAAAGAGCGCAATATCAGCAACAAGAATGCGGTCTGCAGTGCAATGCGTGGTTTGCAGGTTAGTGATACTTATGCAAGCCGGAATATGCAGACAGCTATTTTGCAAAAGGTTGATGGCGGATTTGATAAATTCGGCAAGGCTTCTCCCAAAAAACTTCCGATTTTCAGAGAATGCATGCTTCCAAAAGCAGAGCTGTTCTTTGATGTAAAGATTGAAAAGGCTGTTATGAGTACCATTGGCATTAACACCGTTGACGATTTGTTGAAGGCAACGCACAGCTTTTTTGCGGCGGTGACAGATTTGCTGCAACAGGCGTTTGAAAAAGAGTATCAGGAAGCATTTCAAGGTGTAGCAGCCGGCAATATGTTCCTTGGCGGTAATACAGGCTTTTTGAGTAAAACTCTTTTAGCTATGTTGGCTCCGGATAAAGATACTGCTAAAAATACTATCAAGGTATTGCTGGACAAAAGCTTTAAAAATCACAAGCATTTACTGCGCGATAAAGTTATTGCACCGCGTACTCTTAAATGTACAAATTATAACGGTAAGCTGATGCTGATGGGAGTTGCGGAGGTGCGCAAAGTATGATTCGTTCATTGGAAATAAGGTTAGCTGCTCCGACAGGCGCAAAGCTTACGCAGTCTGCCTGCTCATTGCTGCATGGCGTGCTGATGGAGCATATTGACAGCACATATGCAGAGCTTTTGCATCAACAGAGCTTGCGTCCGTATAGCCAGTATCTTTATTTTGATAAGGAACGTGACAGTGTTTACTGGCGCTTGACGGCGCTGAATAAGCAAACAGATGATGAGTTATTGGGAGCAGCATTTTCACTGCCGACGACTGTTTATCTGAAGAAAAAACAGATGGAAGTACAGCTTGTGAGCAAGGAATATCTGCCGGAAACCAGCTATGCTGCAATTGCAGAAAAATGCTTTGCACAGCCTTTAGCAGGAAAATATTTAAGCTGTAATTTTTTGACATCCTGCAGTTTTAAAAGCGAAGGGCAATATGTTATTTTTCCTCAACCGCAATTTCTGCTTGGCAGTCTTATAAAACGCTGGAACTGCTTTGCTGATAAAGAAAGACTGGATTCGCTTGGATTAGCACAAGACTTGGCGCAAGAAACATACGTTGCTGATTATAAACTTAGCTTACGCTCCTTTAGTGTGGATGGCGCACGCATACCAGCATTTAGAGGCTTATATGTGTTAGGTATGAAAAATAATGTGATGTGCAACAGGATTATCGCTATATTGGGTGAATATGCTAATTATAGCGGTATAGGAATTAAGACTGCCTTGGGAATGGGGGCAGTTAAAACATCATTGAATGAAAGATTTTGAGTGAAACTGCGCCGCACCGCTTGCAGAGTGGATTTGGAGGGTGTGAGGCAGGTTGTTTTTAGGGCAAGTGGTCTGTTGGTAAGGTTTGCGCCGCAAATGGCGGGCGCAGACCTTATGACAGGCGGACTTGCAGGGACAGTTTCAGAGATAGCCCCAAATAAGGGGACGGAAACTGAACCAAAACATAATATTACGTCTAAAATAATCAACATTTCAGAGATAACCCCAAATTAGGGGACAGAAACTATTAAAGATACATCGAATGCCACGCTATAGGCAAAATTTCAGAGATAACCCCAAATTAGGGGACAGAAACACTGCAATAATAGTATTATAGCTATAAATATCATAATAATTTCAGAGATAACACCAACTTAGGGGACGGAATACAATTACAACGAGTGAAGATTTTAGTTGACTTAGAATTTCAGGGATAACCCCAAATAAGGGGACGGAAATACCCAAGAGTTGCCCTTACCGTAGTAAGATACTTTGAAGTGGTAAACTTATTTTAGACACAGAGGGGG
>ULNT01008337.1_pt1 | contig 11332 bp, 9 predicted proteins | sample 1952001 | NCBI WGS metagenome assembly ULNT01 (sample SAMEA4835585, study PRJEB28245) | human gut metagenome | biome: gut microbiome; material: fecal sample | place: Denmark | collected 2008
ATTTATAAAAGACTTAACTAAAGAAGATTTACCTACTAGCACAAGTACAATATCATTATCATACAAACTAAATTTTGTACAAACAGATGATAAAGCTACTAGTGGAAGCCAAGAACCTTCGTCTCAAGCTTGCACGTCATTTGATAAGAAAGACACATATAACGTAGGAGATGTAATAGCACTTTGTAATACTAATACAGGTAAATCAGAAGATTTTTATGTAATGAAAGATAATGGTAGTACTATAACAGCACTTGCTAAGTATAACTTACTAATAGGAGATTCTGTTGAGTTTGACTTGAATAATGGTGATATTGTAAATTCAACATCAATACCAACATCTGAAGAAGGATATGGACTTCAAAATAGTGATGCAGGATATATTGAATGGGATACTGAAAATGATCGCCCGAAAAGTAATATTATAAAAGGAACAAAAACATTTTCAGAGAACGGATACTGGAAAGATTCTAATGGCAAACCATTAAGTAAATATGGGACAAATTATCCAGTATATGTATTTGATAGTAATTCACTTCTTTATGAACCAGTACAAAATTATAAAACATATTTAAAAAATACATTAGGTAAATCAAGTGCAACTGTAAGATTAATATCAACAGAGGAGTTATTTGATTTAGGGTGTAAACCAACCGAAACAGCTGAATATACATGCAAATCTGCACCATCATGGGTGTATAGTACTTATTATTGGACTGGGTCTGCATGGGACAGTTATGCTATTTGGGATGTTTATTATAAAGAAGGAATATTATTTAGAGATACTTATGCAGATGTTCCTTCAAGGTTTGGCCTTCGCCCAGTTATAACAATATCTAAATCAGAATTATAAAATAATATATTTTAAGAAGAAAAATTAACATTTTCTTCTTTTTTTTGCATACATTTTATTGAATGGAGATGAAGATATGAAACAGATAATACCTTTTGTTAAAGATATTTCTTTAGCACCTAAAATTTATGAGGTAACAAGTATTGCACTAGAACATAACTTAAAAATGGAAAATAGTGATTCTGTGGTGGGTAGTTTTACCGTAAGTGGTAAATATAGGATAAATAATATAAGTATAAATGAAGAAGTATTTGAAGAAAACATTCCTTTTGATATAACTCTTGATTCAAAATATGATGCTTCAAAAGTAACTATTGATATTGATGATTTTTATTATGAAATTATAAATGATGAATTTTTAAGGGTTCATATAGATGTATTAGTAGATAACTTAGTTTATGAGAAAAAAGAAGTAGAAAAACCAAAAGAGATAATAAAAGAAGAAAGAGAAGAAATTTCAACTATTATCAATGAAAGGAAAGATGATTTAATGAATGATAATGTTAATTTATCTGATAAAAAAGAAGATACTTTAATAAGAGAAGAAGATGCAAAGACAAGTAAAAAAGATGAAGAAAGAGAAAGTGATATTACAAACAAGATAGAAACAGGTTTATTTGATAAAGAAGAAAAATATATAACGTATAAGGTTCATATTGTAAGAGATGCAGAAACAATAGATGAAATAACTACTAAATATAATGTAAGTAAAGAAGAATTAGAAAAATATAATGATTTAAATAACATTGTTTTGGGAACAAAAATAATTATTCCAATTTCTAATGAACAATGAACTGTTTCTTAGTAAAATAAAAGAGATATGTCCCAAAGCTAAAAAGTATGAATTTTATAAGAATGCAGTCATATATAAAGATGAAAATGATAATAAACACGTTGTAAAAGAAAATAAAGATGATACTCTTAAAATATATAATTATCTTAATTCCAGAGGATTTTCTTATTTACCGAAACTAGAATATTTAGATAAGGAAGTATACATTTATAAATATGAAGAAGATTTAGAAATGCCAAAAGAGCAGAGAATGAGTGATTTAATTAAAACATCTGCTCTTTTACATAATAAGACGGTTTATTATAAAGATACGTCAGTAGATGAGGTTAAAGAATTATATGAATATTTATCTAATAAAATAGTAAATACTTATAATTATTATGATGATATTATGAATATAATAGAATCAAATATTTATATGTCACCTTCTTATTATATGTTAGCTAGAAATTGTTCTATGATATTTAATTGTCTTGAGTTTAGCAAAAACACGCTTGATAATTGGTATAAGAAAATGGAGAAAACAAGTAAAAAAAGAATTGTTCTTCTTCATAACAATTTGAATATTCGTCATTTAATTAGAAATGATGAAAATATTTTAATAAGTTGGAATAATGCTAAAAGAGGTCTTCCTATATATGATTTTATAAATTTATATAAGAATAATTTTGCTGATTATGATTTTAATGAATTATATTATGAATACAAAAAAAGATTCCCACTTACTAAGGAAGAGGAAATGCTTGTTTTTATATATTTATTTATACCAGATAAACTTGATTTAACTAAAAGCGAAATGGCTAAAACAATTGATGTTGCAAGGCTTTGCAACTATTTAGTTACAACTGATAAATTATTTATGGAACAGGAGACAGAAAATACCAAAGAACAAAAGACAAATGTCAATAAATAACAAGAAAACTTGGAATCTAGCACATAATATAAGTGCTATTATAGCTTGATAAAAAGTTATAAAGCAAAATGCTATAACAAGTATTAATGCCCAAGAAAAGCCCCCTAAAAACGGATTATTAAAACGCATATTATCACCTTTGTTATATTATATGGATAAATGTCTAATATGAAACCATATTTTTTAAAAAAATATGGTTTTTTCTTTTGAAAAATGTTATTATATTAAAAGAAGATAGGAGTTGGTGTCATGCTTAATAATAAAGGGTTTGCGGTATCTAGTGTTTTGTATACTTTATTAATTGCATTTTTATTGTTTTTAGGAGCAGCACTTGCACAATTTTCTGCATCAAGTAGTTTAATTGGTAAGGCAAATGATGACTTAGTTAATGGTTCATCTTTCGAAGCTATGCAAATAAAACCTAATGGGGCTTGTAAAGACGGTAACGAATGGTATCAAGATAGTGATGGTAAGACATCAAATACAATTGTTAGAATAAAAACAAGATATGGTACAAAGTATTGGCCTAAGGATTTTGAAATAAAAAAGGAAGAAGTAAAAGATGATGGAAATATAGATAAATGTGACTATATAAGTTATGATGGAAATATAGATAAATGTGACTATATAAGTTATGATGGAAAAATAAAAACAACTGTTACTCCAACAAAACAACTCATTGATGATAAGATTGATGCTAATAAAGAAAGTATATTTTATTTAAGAATTATAGATGAAGCAACTAAAAAAGAAGCTACTTATCCAATTTCTAATGAAGTCGCAGATCATGGTATGGGCATTTTTAATATTTGTAATAATTAAAAGCAGAGGAGAAATAAATGATGAAAAAGAAAAATGGATTTACACTAATAGAATTATTAGTTGTAATAGCACTAATGTTATCGATACTTGGTATTGCAATAGTAAGTTTAACAGGCATAAGTGATAAAAAGAAAAAAGAGGCATGGAAAGAAGTTATTAATCAAATAGAAACGGCTGCAACAGAATATTTTACAGCTAATGAATATTTATTTGAAGGGTTAGAAAATGGTTCTACTGGTACAATTTCTGTTGGAAGATTGGTAAATGAAGACTATTTAAATGTAGTAACTAATCCTGTTACAGAGAAAAAAGTATCAAAATGTGCAATAGTAAATGTGACAAAAAATGGGGATAAATATACTTCTTCATTTGATGAAGGAACTATTGATTCAACAAACTCTAGTTGTGATTCACAAAGTCTTTTAATTACATCAAATGTTGGAAAATCGGATTACAAAGATCCAAATAATAATGATAATGATAATGGTAAATATACTTCACTATTAAATGGCACTTGCTATCATAAAAGTGATGAGGGAGATTATGCTGGCGATATAATGGATGCAGGTGATGCTAATGGATATTGCTATAGTAAGAAATTTCAACTAAATGTGGACATTATTAATAAAAAAGGTGCCTTAACATCTGTTAAATATTGTAATAGTGGTAATGGTACTATTTGTAAACCTGAAGATTCTGGTTTTGATATAACAAACGAATATAAAGAACAATTTCAAGGTTATGATGACACAACACAAAATGCTATAACTGTTGTTGATTTACGTAATCAAAGTGGTGCTTTAACAAGAATAATAACGGATGAATATAAAATAGATCATGAAAAACCAACTGTTAGTATTTCTTTAAAAACTAGTGATAGATATGAAAGATATAATACAGCAGATCCAACAATTAATATTGAAGGTAATGATTTTGGTAGAAGTGGTATTTCTTCTTATGAGTTAGAAGGATATGAAGAACTTCCTGCAGAAGAAAGTGTTACTTTACCTAATTCTCCAATATATAATGATTTTGGGGAACTAATAGAAGATTTTTCAGGAGAAACAACAAATCCTGTTGTTACGATTTATGATAAGGTGGGAAATTCTAGTAGTGATAATACTCCTTATCAAGTATATGAAGAATGTGGGCCAGATGCCAAAATAGCTCAAAAACGTTGCTATGGACCAGATACGCGTTCATGTAATTGTAAGTCATATTGTAAGAAAAGAAATAAAAAAGGAAAATGTAAAAGCTGGGGTGAAACTTGTAGTAGATGTAAAGTAGAGCATCCTTATACTCAAGATGTTTATAGCGGTAAAATTTGTACTGGAAAAACAACATGTTCTCCTCAAGATCCGGTAAGGACAAAGCCAGTAACAGCTAAAGCTTATAAATTTGGCGAACTTGATAAATATTGTAGTAATACAGGTACTTTTAAATTTAATCATGCTGGAGAAAAAGTTGCGGGAGCTAAAATTAATAAGAGCCCAACTGGACCATATAGGAGATACAAATTCAAAGAATTAGAATGTTCTTGTACTTTAACTACTACTAATGGTAGTAAAGCAATAACTGTAAATAAAGTAACCAATATAACAGAATCGACGCATCCAGATGGTTATTCGTATATATTCTATAAATCTGCTGCTGATTGTGAAAACAATGATAAAAAAGATGTGAAACAAGTATGCACGCAACAAATTACAGGTAATTTAAATTATCATGGTGTTAAATGGAATCAAGGAGATAGTAATCATTTCAGTGGTAAAGGTTGGTATTTTAATTCATATCAAAAGAAGATATCTCTTGACGAGATTACATCAGAAAAACAAGCTTGTATGAAAGCTTGTAAAAGTAAAGCTGGAATAAAATAACATTAATGGATATCAAATAAAATTTTAAAAAAAGAGATGATTATAATTCATCTTTTTTAATTGTAAATTTATAAATAGTATAAAAATAAGGCTTGTTAAACCAGGATAATTTTGATATACTATTTGTATATTAAAAAAGCAATGACCAAGAGGAGTAATTTAATTATTTATTAAAGAGAGTAATTGAATGGTGTAAAATTACATAAATGTTAAATGAAGGTAGCTTGCAAGCTTAATTGTTGAAATTAAGTAAATAATTACGTTGTGCTGCGTTAAAGCATTTAAGAGTATGCTTATTTAGTATAAATTAAGGTGGTACCGCGGTTATAATCGTCCTTTATTAAAGGATGATTTTTTTTGGAGGAATTATGGATAAGGGAAAAGTAATAATTATATCACCAGATGGAAATTTATATTTTTCTTCTATAGGTGAAAAGGGACACGCAGTTAAACTAATTTCATATTATGATGATAATAATATTGATTATGATAAAGAAACAGCTATGTTTACACCATCACAGGAATTTGCCTTTAATCTTTCTGATATGGGATATATTGTTTTTCTTGTAGAAGATGCTTTAACTTGTCTTTTTTTAAACCAACGCGGTATGTTTTCTTATAAACAGGTCAATACCTTATTAGAAAATAAAGATATATTTAATGAAATATTAAATAATAGTGTTATATCATTTAATACAGAACTAAATAGTATTTTTAATGTAGAAGATAAATTAAATAGTATAATTAATTATATAAATAAAAATATAAATGTAAGGAGTGATAAAAAATGGCATCAAAAGTTATAATTATTCCACCGGATAATGCTTTAAAAAGTGATGTTTTTAGTTATACATTACCGGATAATGACCCAGAAGTATTTCATGATGGTGTTTTACTTAAGTATTGTGAAAAACATAACTTAAGTGAAAACAATGCACTTTCTATGCCCAATATAGGCTATGTAGTTATTTATACCGTTGGTGGTGAGTATCTTATGTATTGTACATACAATCTATCGGAAAGACAACTTATATATATAAAAGAATTATTTAAAAAAGAAATTAGAACCGCACATTTGGGATTTATACAAGGGGATGAATTTTCTAATGCTGGAAAGGCTAAAAATTTTGATGAGTTTATGTTAGCGTATAATAATTTAATAAAAAAGAAAGAAGGTATTAAACATGTTAGATAAGAAATATGATCATATAAAAGTAGAGGAAGGAAAATATGCATCTTGGGTTAAACATAACTATTTTAAAGCAGGTGATTTAACTAAAGAAGCTTTTTCGATTGTTATACCACCACCAAATGTAACAGGTAAATTACATTTAGGACATGCTTGGGATACAACACTTCAAGACATTATAATTCGTTATAAGAAAATGGACGGGTATGATGCTTTATGGCTTCCAGGAATGGATCATGCCGCTATCGCAACCGAAGTAAAGGTAGTAGATAGACTTAAAAAAGAAGGAATAAATAAGCGTGACTTAGGACGCGCGGGATTCTTATCTAAAGCTTGGGAGTGGAAGGATGAGTATGCAAAAACCATTAGAAGCCAGTGGGCTAAACTTGGTCTTGCACTTGACTACTCAAGGGAGCGCTTTACTCTTGATGAGGGGTTAAATGACGCTGTAAACGAAGTGTTTGTTAAGTATTATAATGAAGGAATAATATACCGTGGTGAGAGAATAATAAACTGGGATCCAGTTCAAAAGACAGCTCTTTCTAATGAAGAGGTTATATATAAAGATATACCTGGTGCGTTTTATCACATTAAATACTTTATAGAAGGTAGTGATAAATATCTAGAAGTTGCAACAACAAGACCAGAGACATTGTTTGGAGATACTGCGGTTGCAGTTAACCCTGATGATGATAGGTATAATAAATTAATTGGTAAAAACGTTATATTACCTATCGTTAATAAGCCAATTCCAATTGTTGGTGACCCTCATGCTGATATAGAGTTTGGTACGGGTGTCGTTAAAATAACTCCAGCACATGATCCAAATGACTTTGAAGTTGGTAATCGTCATAATTTAGAGAGAATAGTAGTTATGAATGAAGATGCTACCATGAATAGTAATGCCGGTAAATATGCTGGTATGGATAGATTTGAGTGCCGCGATGCTTTAATTCGTGATTTAAAAGAAGAAGGGCTACTTATTAAAATAGAAGAGATGACTCATAGCGTAGGACACTCTGAAAGAACTGGTGTTATGGTTGAACCTTATCTTTCTAAACAATGGTTTGTTAACATGAAGGAATTATCTAAAAACGTACTTGAAAATCAAAAAGATAAGGATAATAAAGTTAACTTTATTCCAGAAAGATTTGAAAAGATATTAACTAACTGGATGAGTGATTGCCATGACTGGTGTATATCAAGACAGTTATGGTGGGGACATCAAATTCCAGCTTGGTATAAGGGTGATAAAGTATACGTTGGAAAAGAATCTCCTAAAGAAGAGGGATGGACGCGTGATGAAGATGTTTTAGATACTTGGTTTTCATCAGCCTTATGGCCATTTAGTACGCTTGGTTGGCCAAATAAGACAGATGATTTAGACAGATATTTTCCAAATGACGTTTTAGTAACAGGATATGATATTATTTTCTTCTGGGTATGCAGAATGGTATTTCAATCACTTAAGTTAACAGGCAAAAGACCATTTAAAGACTGCTTAATACATGGTCTTATTCGTGATAAAGAAGGAAGAAAGATGTCTAAATCATTAGGTAATGGAGTAGATCCAATGGATGTTATAGATAATTACGGAGCAGACTCACTTAGATGGTTTATAACAACTAATTCAGCACCTGGTCAAGATTTAAGATATGATGAGGATAAAGTTAAATCTACATGGAATTTCATTAACAAAATATGGAATGCATCAAGATATGTTTTAATGAATACGGAAGATTTAAAGAAAATTGATTTATCTAACTTAACTTCTAGTGATAAATGGATTTTAACGAAACTTAATAAAACAATTAAAAGCGTAAGAAAAAACATGGATAAATATGACTTTAACGTAGTAGGTAATGAACTTTATAAGTTTATTTGGGAAGATTTTTGCGATACTTATATAGAATATAGTAAGGTATCAAGTGATAATATATCTACAAAGTCTTGCTTGATTTTGGTTTTAACAGATATTATAAAAATGCTTCATCCATTCATGCCTTATGTAACTGATGAAATATATAATTCATTACCAGTTAAAGATAGTGAAAACATAATATTATCAAGTTATCCTAAATATAATAAGGATATGATATATAAAGAAGATGAAAAAGAAATTGATATTTTAATAGAAGTGATTTCTAAATTAAGAAATTTAAAAGCTGATAATAACATTCCAAAGGGATTTGGTCTTATTAATAAGTTTGAAGAAGAATATAAAGATATAATTGACAAAAATGCTGAAATATTGACAAGGCAATTAAAGTGTGATATTATATTATCTTCATTTGAAGGAGCAACGGAAAGTACTGCATTATTCCCATATGGAAGCATCGTGTTATGCTATCAAGGAATAAAAAGTACTAAAGAGGAAAAAGAAGCTTTAGAAAAGGAAAAAGAAAGCTTAATATCAAGTATTGAAAGAAGAAAAAAATTACTTTCAAACGAAGGATATGTTAAGAATGCTCCAGAAAAAATAGTTAACTCAGAAAGAGAAAAACTAAAAGATGAGGAAAATAAGCTTAAAGCTTTAGAAGAAAAATTAAAATAATAAATTAGGAGGTTTTGGTTATGGGATTATATTGTATGGAAAGTTTAGGCAGAGCATATGAAGTAGACGAAAATTATAACGATGGAACATATACATTATTTGAAGAAGTATTACTAAACTATTTGCCTTTTGCAAATGATTGCATGGTGCTTGCTTTAAATGATGCTGATAATAAAATGTTTTTAGGACTTGAAGAGACATATAAAACTTCTAAAAGTGAAGAACGTAAGAATCAAAACGACGTTGAACAAATGGCAGATTCTTTAGCATTTTATAAATCAACTGGGCTAATCTTTATGGAAAAAGGAAAATATTATATAGATTCTAAGGTATTAAAAGATACTTTTCTAAGATATCAAGATGCAAAAGAAAAAGAAGGAAAATCATATAAAATGGGTTCTAGAAAATAGAACCTTTTTTCTTGCATAAATATTTTATTTATTATATACTTTATTTTGAAAGATGGGAGTTATTATGAAATTAAAAAGTAGTTATTTTTATACGTTAAGAGAAAATGCAAAAGATGAAGAATCCGTAAGTGGTAATTTATTAACTAGAAGTGGAATGATAAAGAAAACTTCTAGTGGTGTTTATATGTATTTACCACTAGGATATAAAGTAATGAAAAACATAGAAAAAATAATAAGAGAAGAAATGGAAAATGTTAATGCTGGAGAACTTTTAATGCCAGCTTTAATAAATGAAGAAGTTTATGTGTTATCTAAAAGACGTGATGCTTTTGGTAGTGATATGTTCTCTTTAAAAGATAGATTTGATAAGCCATACGTTTTAGCACCTACTCATGAAGAATTATTTACGATAGCAGCGCAAGCTAAAGTTAAATCATATAAAGACTTACCATTTAGTATTTATCAGATTCAAGATAAATTTAGAGATGAACCGAGAAGTAGGTATGGCCTTATAAGGGTAAGAGAGTTTTTAATGAAAGATGCATATTCTTTTGATATGGATGAAAAGGGGCTTAATGATTCTTATAATAATATGTATAATGCGTATAAAAAGATTTTTACAAGACTAGGGATTAATTATAAGATAGTAAAATCTGATACTGGTGCAATGGGAGGTTTATTATCTGAGGAATTTCAAGCAATTACTCCTATTGGTGAAGATAAATTAGTTATATGTGATAGTTGTGGTTATGCAGCTAATAGTGATGTTGCAAAATGCACTTTATTAACTAAGAAAAGTGACGATGATATAAAGATAAGAGAGCTCGTTAAAACGCCAGATGCAGGAACAATAGATGAGGTATCTAAGTTTTTAGAGGAAGATCCTAGTATGTTTGTTAAGACACTTATATATAAAGCGGATGACAAATTTTATGCGGCACTAGTTAAAGGTGATATGGAAGTTAATGAAGCTAAATTAAAGAAAGCTTTGAAAGTAAATGATCTTTCTTTAGCGTCAAAAGAGGAAGTAGAAGAAGTAACTGGAGCTAAGTTAGGTTTTGCAGGTCCTATTGGACTTTCTATTCCGGTCATTATGGACAAAGAGGTTGCAGAATTAAAAAACTTTATAGTGGGAGCTAATAAAACTGACTATCATTATAAAAACGTCAACTTAGAAGACTTCAATTACTTAATGATAGAAGATATAAGATCAATTACTGAAAATGATTGTTGCCCTAAGTGTGGTAAGCCTCTTACTTTTAAAAACGGTATAGAAATAGGTAACACATTTAAGCTAGGAACTAAATACTCTGAAAGTTTGGGATTGACATACTTAAACAAAGATAATGAAAATACACCTGTTTGGATGGGATGTTATGGTATTGGAATTGGAAGATGTATGGCATCTGTTGTAGAGCAAAATAACGATGAAAAGGGAATTATTTGGCCACTTGAAATAGCACCATTTAAGGTAGCTATAGTAGTTGTTAACACTGAAGATGATGCTCAAATGGATGCTGCATTATATTTGTATGAAAACTTACGAAAACAAGGCGTTTCAACAATATTAGATGATAGAGAAGAAAGGGTTGGAGTTAAGTTTAACGACATGGACTTAATTGGTATTCCAATTAGAATTACGGTAGGAAATAAAATAAATGATCAAATAGTAGAAATAAAGCAAAGAAAAAAAGATGAGTTTGAAGAAATATCTTTATATGATGCAATATCAAAGGTAGAAGATATTATGGATGGAGAGTAAAAAAACGACAAAATATGTCGTTTTTTTGTAAATTATGTAATTAAAATGTAAACTTGACAACAATGATTGTGAGTGAGTATAATATTTAAGTAATATACTATGATAATAATACGGAGAGTTAACGATATGAAAAAGAAAAATGGATTTACACTAATAGAG
>ULNT01006956.1_pt1 | contig 11210 bp, 8 predicted proteins | sample 1952001 | NCBI WGS metagenome assembly ULNT01 (sample SAMEA4835585, study PRJEB28245) | human gut metagenome | biome: gut microbiome; material: fecal sample | place: Denmark | collected 2008
CCGGTGCCGCACCAATCTGCAAGCGATGAGAAGTCTGGTAAGTACCTGTTGCTTTCTGATCTTCGCCGGATAAGGTTTTACCTTCACCATATCCATAAGTTAACCGCAATTCATTAAAGAACCCAAATATCTTACTATTGCCAAGACCCATATAAGTACGCAGAAACCCGGCAGCTGTATATTCATGCTCCAGATACTCATAATTACTGATATCAAAGGTCAAGTCATCACCTAAATCAATATTGATATTTCCTAAGTCCGCATAAGTACGGTTATAATTCAAACGGACACCAGCCGCCATGTTATCCCGAAAGAAATATCCTGCGTATGGACTTACCTTAAATGTATATCCCTCTCCGTTTACATCATCCAATATAAGGAACTTATAATTATCACCCATCAACTCTGTGTAAGAGAATGTCACTCCCCCCATCCATGAGCCTTTCGGAACAAACAGAGATGGCTTTATATTACGATCATAACTTTTTCGTGCGTACACCGAAGTGACGCACAAAAAAGTTAAAAATAGAATTAAATATTTCTTCATGTAAAATATTAATAGTATGACAATTCAAAATCATCTACCCAAAGAGTACTGCCTTCAGCAACCTGACCTACAACTTTTGTATTGAACATTGTCGAACCTTCAAACTCACCACCATAACGACTAGAGGTAGCTACAATTGTTATCTTATCTGGACGCTTAGTCATATCTGTATATTCTATAGGCAATTCAAATTGAGTATACTCGGAAACCGTTTGATTGGTTACAAAGTGTGACTCAGCAATAACCGCATCTCCTGACCAAAGCTTGATATAAATATCGCATTCATCAACTGTCAATGTACGATCAGAAGGAATCTTTCCATTCTTATTCATCGAAGTACCCGGAGTATATTTATAATATCCAGACAGTTTAACAGGACGAGCACCGTTATAAGAACGTCCGAACTGTACGCTAGCTGCCATATTATTAAGATTTGTAGAATAGTTACCAATCAGTAAGTTACCTGCTGCATATCCAACCAAAGCAACAGTTACAGTTTCGAGCTTTCCAGCCTTACCATTACGAGCGTCGCTACCTTCTACCGGCACACTATTAGAATTACCCAAAGTAGTTACTCCTTCATTACCTGTAGCCCAATAGCTATTAGAAGCATCAGCATTCGGATACCAGTTCTTCCCCTGCTGACTCCATGTATCGAAGTTCAAATTTGGAATTTCTACATACGCTTCAGTAGTAAACGTACAAGTTTCACCTGTTTTATCTCCACACAAGATATAATATTCATACTCAGTATCGAAATCCAATGGAGCAACCTTTGCAGAATAGTTCTTGGTACCTTCTTCCTGAACAGCTTCTACTGTAGTCCATTCGGCATCGGCTTTCTTCTTGTAACGGAACTGTACCGGAGAAGTTATTTCTTCCAAATTGCAAGCACCTGACAAATAAGCGAACTGTCCCCAAACTTTAGAAATATCGTTTCTGATATCACCGGTCACCATATCAGCACTTTCCTGTTTGGTAGGAACTTTTACTGTTACTTCATACTGATGAATAGTCTGGTCTACAGAAATATCAAATGAAGCATTACCTTCTGTAACATCTAAGTTCACTTTATAATAATAAGCAGCTTCTGTCTTTTCAGTAATCTGCTGAGAGAAAGATTTTCCATTACCAAAATCAACCTTTACAGTCAAAGACTGACCTGCCTTTACATAAGCTGCACGCGATTCATCTTTCACAAAAGGAATACTAAGATCTGTTCCTTCAACTGTGCAAGAATAATCACTAAAAGCTGTTTTAAAACTTTCTGAACAATTAATCGAAACCTTAGCCTGTGCCAGTTTACAAGTAATTTCAACCGCCTTAGCTTTATTTGCTTCGATAGCCACTTCCGTCTGACCTTCATAATAAGGAACTGCATCAAAACCTTGAGCCTCCTTATCCTTGTCTGCTGAATAAGCTTTAATGGTATATGTGGCAACCGGCAATAACACATCATTTAAATCTTTCCAATCATCCGCATGTTTTACCACCGCTTCTGATTCATCCAACACATCTACAGCAATTGCTTCTGAACTGGTAACGTCTGCACGAGAAGTTACAGTTTTATTGACATCAACAGAAGACAACTGGAGATAACCATAACCTTTGGCTTCCTCTATTTCCGACTGGCAGGAAGCTAAAACTCCTGCACCCAGAAACATTCCTAATACTATATTTGTTAGTTTCATAAGTTTATTCCTCCTTTGGATTTACTGTAACCGTAATATCTCCGCTTTTTGTATCTACTCCATCTGAGACAGACAAGTTAAATACACTGTCTCCTGATTGAACAACTTGTGGAATTAAAACCAGCAGTGAGCCTAATTTAAAAGTAAAATCAGTACAAGTACCTGCGTGCAATTGGTTATACTCATTATCTGTTACAAGTTGTAAACCAATAACCTTTTCTTTAACTTTTTCATCCATATTACAGATATCAAAAGTTTCAGGCAATTGAACCATTCCTAAAAGCCCCGCAATTTCTCCGGAAATCGTTACATTCAAATTTTTAATTCCTCTTGTAGCTGAGATATGTACATCTTGCAAACCTTCAATTTCAGAATCACCAGCTGTACAAGTATACTTAGCAGGCAATCCTTCAAAAGTAATAGACGCTTCCGGTTCTTCGGGATCAGTATCTCCATCGCCCTCCGGTACATCCGGTCCATCATAAATAATATTCTCTACCGGTATTTCAATAGTTTCCCCAACTTCCGTAAAGGTCAAGTCTACTTCCAAGCCGAGCTTAATATAAGAATCTGTAGCACCATCTTCTGTCAGATTGATCACAAAAGAATCTCCACCTGCCAAATTTGCATGACCACCTTCAGCATCAGCAGGTTTCTGTATAGTAGCCGTCAAATCAATAAAATTACCTTCTATAGATGTCGCTTTAATCGCTGCACTCAAATGATCCTGCTGATCAGGAGTTTTGAAATAATATTTTTTATCCAAATTATCTTTTGTAAATACCTGAGTAGCTCCTTCGCCATTATCTACAGTCACAGTATAATCATCTTTAAAAGAAGCTGTAAATGATTCTGTCACGCCCAATTCGATCTCAACACATGCCAATTTGCACGACAAATCCACGCCGGTAGATACACCTTTTTTTACAGAGAATGTCTGCTCACCTTTAAAGAAGGGACGCTCGGATACCGTTACATTCTCACCCTCATAATTATAGGCCTTAACAGAATAATCACCTTCACTCAAAGGAATCAACACCTTACCTTCTTCATTTTTCAAGTCACTGACAAGTCCTTTTTCAACTTCTTCCTGAGTATCTGTTTTGGTTACAACCAGAGTATAATTATCAATATTGATATCTTCCTCATTAAAGTTTCCAGTTGTAGTTCCATTATCTACAGCATCAGTAGCACGGCTTATCTTGACACCATTATATAAGGAAGACAAATCAAGTTCTAAAACTCCATCGTTAGGTCCTACTTCACCTTTACCCCAAAGTTCATCACGCATTTCGCAAGATGAAAGACCGATTATCAGACTCAAAAGTCCTATTAAACTTTTATATCTTTTCATATCTTTCTTCTTTATAATTTAAATTAAATGTATTCCCCAGGAATTTCAACAGTTACATCTTCCTCTGTCACTCCGTCATCAACCGTAATAGTCAGGCCGAATTTACCTCCGGCTATATCTGTATGATTTGGTTTGATCGTCAACGTATAAGAATAACAGGGCTGCAAATTAATTTCTTTAGTAGCTTCAAATCCTTCGACAGTTACAGGTTCTCCATTTTTGTCTGTCAAAGAGAAAGACAACATAGCCTTTGTTCCTTCATCTCCAGTCTTCAAATAAAGCTGCTGACCTACATTCGACTTATTCATAGTCCAGGCTTCATCCATATAGTCAGTCTTTATGGTAACAGAACAATCCTGAAAATAGTCTTCAAAGGTATCACTTTCATCATTACCTTTATAGACAACTGCCAATCTTGCATTGGCTGGTTTACAAAGCACTGATACTGTTTTCGTATCTCCTTGAGAAACAGAGAATGTCTGACTGCCTTTCACATACAATTTATCATAACCGGCAGCAACATCTTCCCCATAATAAGCAGTTAAAGTGTAAGAAACTCCAAAATCAACTTTCTGGGTAAGATCTAATTCCCCATAAGGTTTATCCGTATAAACAGCTTCTTCACCTTTGTACAAAGACACCTTATAGTTTTTCACATCCTGATAAGCACCTTCGTCTATCGAACGACTATAGGACAAATCAGTTGACAGGTCAATCATAATACTTCCCTGGCCTGAAACATTTTCTTCCTTCTCACTGGTACAGCTTCCCAAAGATATCAGTAATACCAATGAAAAAAAGACTTTCAAATAGTTTTTCATTTTCATCCAACAATAATTTTATAGTTTTATTTCTGGCTGCAAAGTAACGGCTTTTTGCACACCCTCACAAGGTCAATTTATTTTATTTTTGGTCTATTCTTTATCTTTACCTTTTCAAGAAAGACATAACACACCGATTTTCCCTGTTTTATGTTATTTTATAGCATTACTTTATAGCCGATATTTCAAATTGGCTAACTTTGCAAATGAAATATTTTCAAACAAAAAGAGACATGGAAAAAGAATTGCCTAAAATAGATTTACCTGAACCCTGGCTTATCGGTACGGATATCAGCAAGGAACTGCTCAGCCTCTACACCAATTACCCAGTGAGACTGAAATGTGAAATCTTTGTGCTCTGCATGGACGGGGAAGTAGATGCCTCAGTGAACCTGAACCGTATTGAGGTACGTCCCAACGACATCATTACGCTTACTCCGGGAAGTATCTTCCAGATCTATCGTGTGGACGGAAATCTGAAAATCTATTTTCTGGGCTTTTCTTCCAAATACATTGAGGAAAGCAATCAGACCAGAGCAATGCTGGATTCCATTTATCTGACTTTGGGACATCCTGTCCTCTCACTGAAACCGGAGGGAGCAAGTGTTATGCAGGATTACCTGAAACTGCTGATCCGGATGTATGAGACTTTTCCCGAAAAGATGCGAACAGAAATGGCTCCCAATCTGTATGCGGATATACATAAAGGTGTATCCATATTATATAAGAATAAGAATACGGACAAGAGTCCTGTTTCAAAGAGTGAACAAATCTGCCGGAACTTCGGACAGCTGGTCATGCAACATTATAACCAGACAAGAAACGTGGCTTGGTATGCCGAGAAACTGGGTATCACGCATGCTCACCTTTGCACGACTGTGAAGCAAGTTACCGGAAAGACATGTGTGGACATCATTTCATCCATGGTAATCATGGATGCCAAATCGCAGCTGAAATCTACCAATCTGTCCATACAGGACATATCGGATTCACTGAACTTTGCAAATATGTCATTCTTCGGAAAGTATTTCAAGCGGAACGTGGGTATGAGCCCGCTGGAATATCGCAATAATGGATAAACTAAACAGACTAACAGATTAAAGTATGAAACAAACGTATGTAACAACGGTCGGAACCTTCCTGCTGGGACTGACCCTGAATTCCTGCATCCAGGAAGAGGCTCCCAATGCAGAAGCTGACATCACGGCCTGCTCACTCTTGCCTGTGGACTGTCTGGCAAGCAATACCATTGAGGTTGGACTGCCTTACAGTGATGAGTTGAATGCCTATCCCATAGAAATAAAAGTGAAGGAAGGTACTGACCTTTCCAGCCTCGCACCGACTTTTGAACTGACTCCGGGGGCAACCATCAGCCCGGAAAGCGGAAGCATTCATGACTTCTCTTCCCCAGTGAGATATACCGTGACTTCGGAAGACAGACAATGGCACCGCACTTACAGTGTGTCGGTCACGGAACAGACTTCGACCAACATACCGACGGTATATCATTTTGAAAACGTCAAGACTTCGGGCAATTATTATGTATTCTATGAACAGCAGGGAGAGCATTCGCTTACCTGGGCCAGCGGAAACGGAGGATATGCTCTGGCGGTCAGCCAGGCTGCGGCTAAAGATTATCCGACTACACAGGATGATAACGGATGGAACGGAAAATGCTTGAAACTGGTTACGCGGAGTACAGGAAGCCTGGGAAGCCTTGTGGGCATGCCGATCGCAGCCGGAAACTTGTTTATCGGGCAGTTTGACCTGACAAACGCTCTGACTGCTCCGCTCAAGGCAACCAAGTTCGGAATACCTTTCTATAGCAAACCGATCCGCCTGACAGGATATTATAAGTATAAGGCGGGCGAACAGTTCTTTGCCAATGGCGCATATACGGATCAGAAAGATGTTTTTGACATCTATGCGTTCTTCTTTGACAACAGCAACGGAACAAGCATGCTCGACGGAAGTTTGCCGTCTAACGGATATACTCATCCGGATATGGTAGCTGTGGCACGCATCAAGGATGCTCACGAAACAGATGAATGGACCAGCTTCAGCCTCAACTTTGATTATGATTCCTTCGGAAAGGGAGTAGATGCACAGAAACTGGCCGAAGGAAAATACAGCCTGGGCATTGTCATGGCTTCCAGCAAAGACGGGGCTTCTTTTGAAGGTGCACCGGGAAGTACACTGCTTATTGACGAGATGGAACTGATTTTTGAATAAACGGAAGGATCACTCAAGATCCATAAAACAGAATCTGACAAGAATATGAAAAGATATTTACTTGCACTGACAGCTGCCATAATTACTGCAGGAAGCTGTCTTTATGCCCAAAAGAACGAGAATCAGACGTTGCTGAATGCAGCCCTGCACGGATGGGAATACGAAGTCCGGGCAGGTATCAGTATCGGAGGAAGTTCTCCCCTGCCTTTACCAGCTGAAATCAGAAGTATTGATTCGTATAATCCCACGCTTGCCATCATGCTGGAGGGAAATGCAATCAAATGGTTCGGGGCAGAAAAGAAATGGGGACTGACCACCGGACTGAGACTGGAAAACAAAAACATGACGACACGGGCTACGGTGAAAAACTACGGAATGGAAATCATCGGCAGCGACGGGAACCGGTTGAAAGGAAACTGGACCGGCGGTGTACGGACCAAATTAAGAAGTTCACTGGTAACCATTCCTTTACTGGCCACCCACAAATTCGGCGAAAGATGGAGTGTCAAGCTGGGCCCTTATTTCTCGTATCTGATGGACGGGGATTTTTCCGGTGAAGTATATGAAGGCTATCTTCGGGAAGGAAACCCTACGGGACAGAAGATTGTATTCACGGACGGTGCCGTTGCAACATATGATTTCCATAATGATATGAATCATTTTCAATGGGGTGTACAGGCTGGTGCTGACTGGAAAGCCTTCAAGCATCTGAAAGTATTCGCCGACCTGACATGGGGACTGAATGATATTTTCCAGAAAGATTTCCAGACAATCTCATTCGCCATGTATCCCATTTATCTGAATTTCGGATTCGGATATGCTTTCTGAGCAGAAAGATCCGACACGTAAGAACACAAAAAAGAGCGCAGCCTCTCCTCAAACGGAAACGGCTGCGGTCTTTTCTTATTGTTTTATTGAGCGGCCTGCATCTTGATACCAATCTGAATGGTTTCTGTTGAACCGATGATCTGCGGCATCGCAACCAGAGCCGGCTTCAGGAATACATCAACCATTCCGGCCATCTCACCAGCCTGAGCTTTCAACATAGAAAGAATCTGTTCCACTGCTGCTTCATCTTCAAAGAGCGGTGCTACGATCTTCAGAATCGGGAGCAGAGTTTCTGTATCCAGATAAGCTTTCAGCACACCTTCTTCATCTTTTTCCAAAGTGATCAGAATTCCTTCGGAAAGCATCGGAGTAACAGCAGCCATCAGCTGTGAAAGAACATCCGTCATACCGGCACGGCTCTTACCGGAAGCTGTTGCTGCAATTTGTGCCGGATTCAGGAACAAACGGATCTTATTGGGTTCAGGCACAGTATAAGTGGCCAGATTCAAAGGTGAAGTCTTCCACTCTGTTGCATTCAGCGAATCCTTGTATTCAGCCTGAACATTTCCGTCAGAAAGGAAGGTTACCTTATTTAATACTCCACAAAGCATTTTAGGAATGGTGTTTCCTTCAATTTGAGTCATACTAATAGCCAAAGAAATCAATAACTGAATTTCATAAGGAGATCCATTAAAATCAAATGGATCTGCATCCCATTTCACATGGATTGGCTGCATCGGATCACCACTGAACAGATTTCCCGGAGGAAGCAATTGCCAGGAAGTATTGGTCCAGGCAGTTTCAACAAAAGTCACATTCAAGGCCAGATTCAAAGAAGCATCGGTGGCTGATCCCTGATATTTCAAGGTATATCCTCCCCTGTTTTCTTCTCCGGCAAAGGTTACCGTATCGTTTTTAATTGTCAGGTCTACATCAATGGTAGTACTAACTTCACCCGGAATGACACCAGCCGTAGCCAGACCGGAAGCATTATCACTCAACGGAGAAGTTGTCTGAGCACCTGATAAAGTCAACGTTGCCTTGGTAATGTCATTTGCATCCGGTGTAAAAACAACCTGCTTGCCCAGCATAGGAGCACCGCTATATGTAAGAGTCAGCCCGCTGGCATCCGCATAAGTTTTAGTCTGTGTGATCGGAGATACGACAGATGAATCATCATCGTTGCTGCAGGAAGTCAGCACACCTCCGGCCAAAGCAATAGAGAATAAGCCAATAAATAATGTTTTTTTCATGATGAAATAATGTTTAATAATTAATGAATAGTTATTCCTTTTCAAATCGGGTGCAAAGTAAGAGGGAAATAAATACACCTACAAGGTCTATTCTTGCGACTTTTGTTCTATTTTTCACATCATATAAAAAACAGACAAAAAATTACGGATATTTTTTGATCTTTTTTCTTATTTTAGAAAATTATTCCAAATACACTTTTTCACGGTGCCTGTTCCCCTTCGGGCTTTTTAAAAAACGTCGAATTCTTTTCCTTCGAACGCCGAAACGTTTTATTGCATTCGTCGAAGTCTTTTTTTAAAAGCCCGAGGCGGGCAAACATCCACCGACATTTGCCCGCCTCCTTATTATATAACAGCTTCTTTCGTTCTTATTCTTCTTCCGGCAGTACCACGACTCCCAGTTTCTTGCGGCCGTCCATCTTCACAGTCAGCGGACGGTCAAAATGTACCCAGCGCAGGAACTTCGTTTCCTCCACAGCCGGCATGGAGTTCAGCAATTCCTGATTGTAAATACCTTCATTCATATAGGCATTAATGGTGAAATACCCCACTCCAAATGAAGTCAGATTCTGGAAGAAGTGAGTTCCCTGACTGGGATCTACCCGATAATTGGTCAGTCCGGCTTCCACAATGACACGGGCCGCTGAGATATGCGGCCATTTGACCGGTACCCCCAGCCACGTATCGCTGCTGCCCCACCGGCCGGGTCCTACCAGCACATAATGCTTCCCTTCATCCAGGAAACGGCGGTTCAGCTTCTCTATATCATAAGCAATCAACTGGTTATTGGAAGCCGAATAGCCTTCCGTCTTCACGTAGATCACATCGCTGATATCTTCCATAATACCATGTCCCAGGGCATTTTCACTCTTCAGCAGCAACTGGTCATCAGGTATCTGGGTAAGATCTTCATCAAGTCCGGCCTTCACATCGACCATCGGACGAATCTGAAGCAGATAGAAGACACCGCTCTTGGTACGCGCATCGAAGTTAACAGCAAACTCAATCTCTACAGGACGCCTCATTTCTGCCTGTCCGTATTGCTGGGCAAGCTGAAGAATGCGTGCCAGAGGAAAGACATCATGCTGAAGGATATTGGCAAAAGTAATCAGCTTACGGCCGCCCGGATAGATTCCGTCACGGATCACCATATCATACGGATCGTAGGTGGAAGCAATATAATCGAGGGCACCGTCATTTTCGGCATCCTTTACGGTAAGCTTCAGGAGATTAAATCCGTCATCAAGCGAGAAGTTATGTCCGTTGTTCTTCAAGTCAAGCGCATAGAAACGGGTCTGCGTTTCGCGCAGGGCTATTTCCATTTCACTGGTCTGAAGCACCTTGTCCGGATGATACGGACAGACACGCAAAGTCAGTCCGCCGTCAACGATATACTTGCCGAGTCCCAGTGCCAGACTGACGGTACCTTCTTCAGCCGTTTCGTCATTGATCGGATAATAGTTGATGGAACGGGCCACTCCCGATATGGCCGGATAATAACGGTCGCCATACTGGGTTCCGACTACCTCCTGCAAAATAACGGCCATCTTTTCCTGGTCGATGACGTTACTGGTGGCCTGCATGTAAGCCTTGCTGTCACGATAATAAACCGAAGCATACACACCTTTTATCGCATCACTCAGCATACGGAGCATTTCATATTTGTCTTCCAGATAAGGAATCATATAGGTGGAATAGATACCGGCAAACGGCTGGTAATGCGAATCCTCAAGAAGACTGGACGAACGGATGGCTATCGGAGCTTTCACTACATCGAAGAAAGCAAAGAAATCTTCCACCAGACGGTCGGGAAGTTTTGCTTTCAGAAAGGCTCTCAGAATGGTATCATCATCGGCATCGCTCAAAGCCAGCTGATAAAGAAGATTCGTATCCATGAACTCATCAAAGATATCGGTACACAGCACCACGGTCTTGGGAATAACTACTGAAGCATTCTCAAACTCCGAAAATTCAGGATGACGCTTCACCATGTTGTCGATGAAAGCCAGACCACGTCCCTTTCCTCCCAGCGATCCGTCACCAATGCGTGCAAAGTGAGAATAGCGGTCGAAACGGTCACGCTGGAACACAGCCACCACTCCCTGGTTTTTCATCTTGCGGTATTTCACGATGGCTTCGAAAATAATCTTCCGGTGAGCGTCGATATCCTGCAGACCTTCCCAACGAATCTGCTTCAGGAATTCGGCCACAGGGAAAATAGCCCGGGAATAAAGCCAGCGGGATACATGGTTGCGTATAATATGGTATTGCAGGGACTCTGCCGGAACAGAGAATATAACATTCTGCAATTCCTTCAGATTATGAACGCGGGCTACTTCCTCCATCGTACGCGGATTGATGAAAATAAAATCGCCGAAACCGAAATTCCGCGAAACAGCATCCCGCAAATCGATATTCATTTTCTTGGAATTCTTATCGATGAAAGAAGCTTCAAGCCGGGAAGCATAGGCACGGTTGCTCTCC
>ULNT01000663.1_pt1 | contig 11192 bp, 8 predicted proteins | sample 1952001 | NCBI WGS metagenome assembly ULNT01 (sample SAMEA4835585, study PRJEB28245) | human gut metagenome | biome: gut microbiome; material: fecal sample | place: Denmark | collected 2008
TGCCCTCGAGTGCGTTCGAGCCAACATAGAGCCGCTCCGAGAACTCGATTTCGATGTTGGTGTATACGCCGAGGTGCGCGGGTATCTTTTTTCGTAGGATGTAGTAATAGTCGTCCTCCGGTGGCGTGTCCTTGATGTCGGACTTCACATGGATATAGACCGTTCCGCCCACAAAAGAGACCTCACAAGTGCCCTCTGTAAAGGCCCGGGTGATGTCCTTGATTTCTCGCGCGCCGATGTGGTTGCCGCCGATGAAGTACGAGGCGACGAGCTTGCGCCGCGCCTCGAGGGTGCGCTTCTGGTTCAGAGGGATACCGAGGAAGGTTTCCATCTGCGCCAGCGCATCCGTGTCCATCAGGGATACGAAGTTGTTGTTGACAACAGCGTCCACGCCGTCCTCGATTTCGTCCAGCCCGCCTCCGGCTGCGCGCCAGATAGCGTCCATCTCGAAAACGTCCCGGTAGAACACCGGGTAGAATGTTTTCAGCTCCTCGTATGCGCTGGGGAATCCGTTAGGATACAGGGTTGGTTTCACTTACTGTCACCTCCCCCAAAACAAATACCTCCTCTTTTCCGGCCTCGACGTTTGCCGTCTGGCCGTTGAAGCGGAGGTTTGCGTAGTCCAGCACTCCCAAGAGGCTGTAAATCGTGTTGCCGACCGTGCTGATGCGCAGGGTGGGCGTTTCGCTGTCGTCCGTGGTGAGGTTGATGCTCTTGATTTGAGCTTTGAGGGCCGTCTGCGCTGCACTCCTGACGCTGGCGAGGTCTCCTCCCTTTGCAAGCGTCACGGAGAAAGAGATGTTGACCCTTTTCGCCGTGGCGGATGTCGCGGTGAAGTGCGCGCCGATGTTGGCCTGTCCCTCGCCAAGGCCGGTCCCGCCCGGGTCGATGTACTCCTGTACGCGCTGCACAACAGCATCAGACGCCGGGCCGCCCTCTGTGTCAATGAGAACGCCTTTGACCGTGTTCTCTCCCGCCCAAAGGGGAACAATGCGCGCACGGCCGACGCCGGAGATGCTCTCGCACCACGTTTTGTAATGCTGCTGGTTTCCGTTTTCTGCCGGTCCGGCGATTTTCTCCTGTACACGCTTTCGGAGGCTCTCGTCGTCCTCGTCGTCTGCGCCCGGTTCGAGTTCCTCGACGATGGAACAGGCTGTGAGGCTCCGCTGCGTGTCGGTCGGCACAACAGAGGTTCCGGCCGGAATGTCGTTCGCCTCCGTTCCGGCTTTCTCTGCCTCGATGTAGATGCCGAGGGCGTCATCCTGCGCCAGCACAAAATACTGGCCGCTGCAGAAGAAGCGCGTCCCGAGCTCCGGGAGCTCCCCGTCGTACTTGATGCGGTACTTTGCCGTCGCGGCTGCCTGCCGGTAAACGGCGTATTCCTCTGCCTTGAGCGTCAGGTAATCGCCGGTCGCCGTCACCAGAAACACCATCTCGAACACCTGTTCGAGGTCTGCATAGTATTTGGCAATTTTGAAAGCGATGCCTGCGACAGCATCGTAGAAGATGCTGCCCTGCCGGAGGTCGATTCCGTCCGGCGCGCGGCTCAAAATCTCCTCCAAAACCTTGTCGTAGGTCTGGGCATCAAACACTCTATATCACCTCCTCGACCTCTGTGGTCCCGTAAATAGTGTCCGCCGTGAAGTGGACGTTGCAGGAATCCTCGTTGAACTCAAACTCAAAGTCATAGACTTTAAGAATCCGGCCGTCGCAGAGGAGTGCATCCTCCACAAGTCTCGGGATTTCCGCCCTGATAAGCTCCTCTGTCGCGCTCTCGTCCGTGACAGTGTCCTTGATTTCGCTGCCGTACTGGTTGTCGTAGACGAGGCAGTGGAAGCGCGGAGTGAGGAGTGCTTTCAAAATAAACTGGTTGACGGCTTCGAGGCCGTCAACCTTTCCGACGATGCGCCCAGTATCGAGGTCGAGCTTGTAGGTGAGCGACGGCTGCTCTTTCTCCTCCTCGATGCCGGAAATGGGAATGGGAATGAATACTCTGCTCATACGATAGCCCTCTCAAGAGCGTAGTAGCTCTTACCGTCGTTGAAGCGGAGAAGGTAGACAGATTCGCCCGTCTTGAGCGCATTGTAAACGGTCAGCAGACCGCTCTCGATGGAAAAGGTTTTCAGCGAGTGGATGTGTGCGCTCTCCTTGCTGCTCTCGACCTTGTGATAGTCTCCCTTGGGCTCGTCTTTTGCGCCCTCGAAAGGGCAGCCGACGATGCCGGTTACCGGTCCGCCTCTCGAATCGTTAAGCTGAAACTTGTGGCCGTGCGCGCCGCCAACATGGGTGTTGCTGTCGATTTTGCCGTCCGCGAGGGCGATGTCTACTTTCACTTGATAGTCGGTCAGGTTCCGGGGGACGAGGAGCGCGCTGCCAGAGATTTCGAGCTTTTCGTCGTTCTCTATCTGGATGGTGAGCGGGCTCTCTTTCGTGACCGTGCCGACAACGATGCCGCCGTCTTTCGGCAGCATGGAGAGAAAGAGCTGCTTTAGGCTCGTCGCTTCATCCGGGTTCATGTGCAGCTCCTCCTATCCGATTTGGCTGGCGTCCACCCATCCATAGACTGTGCTCTGCTTGTCCGTGTGGATGATGTGGTACGGGTGTTTTGCGTTCTTGCTCTTGGCGATGGCGGTGATTTTCGCCGGTCCCGCTTTCGGGCTATTGGTCGGAGACGTCGCGGTGGACGCAACGTACTGAGGCCCGCCCGAAAATTGGACCTTATCGCCGACGGAGTGCGAGGTCGAACTCTTTTCATCGCTCGCCTTTGCGCTCCGCTCGGTGTCTGTTGCCATGTTCAAGGTAAGGCGCATTGCATGGTAGTTGCCCTTGAATGTGTGGGTATCCTCGTCTACATAGTAGCTGTTCGAGATGCCGAGCGGCTTGATGATGATGCACAGGCCGACGCCAGAAATGACGTTTGCTTGCCCGAGGCCCTCGATTGTCAGCGTTTTGCTGGGGAGCTTCTGCTCTGCGAGCATGGATTCAGCCATGTCCGTGAGGTTCGCCTCCTCGGTGTTGCTGTCGGGCGTGGAAATGTCCTGCATGATGCCGATGGTCTTTTCGAGCTCCGTGTCCGCCTTTTCGGCAAGCACTTTGTCCTCCTTAGACAGCAGCTTTATGCGGGTTTTCACCTTCTCGATGCTGCAAGTGTAGTCGTAGCTTATAAGGTTCCGGCCGGTTTCCACCACCCATTGCAGAATGCTGTCTTTCCGCTTTATCAGGCTCAGTTTCCCGTCGGCTGACGTCACATAATGCCTGATGCCGGTGGCCTTAAACGTGAGGCTCAAGGCGTCCAAAATAACGTCGCAGGCTGTCGTTTTGGCCTTTGGCAGCTCCGAGATGACATAGCCGGTGTCGGCCACATCCTTGTACGGAATCTGGAATCGGTCGCAGCAGTCCTTGAAGATTTCGGACGCCTTTTTCTGCTTGTAGCAAAAGCTGTCTTTGTTGTTCGACAGGTAGATACCAACGTCGTAGGCCTTGATGGTCATGGTCTTTTTCGTGCTCTGCTTCTGCTGCATGATGATGCCGCGAAACAGCTCTGCGCCCTCCCAATAAAAAACACAGTGGTTTCCCTTGGTGACATCAATGCCGGAACGGGCGTGTTTCCAGCCGTCATCGTCGATAAGCGATACGGAAAGAGTGCGCGCCGGGGAGCCCTTTCGGCCGCTCCATGTCGCGCTCTCCACCAGCTCGCTCATGTCGTAGGTGGTCTCGCCTTTTGTGACGAGGAATGTAATCTTGCCCATCGCCTCACCTCACGGGAGCTGCAACACCTGTCCGGGATAAATCAAATTCGGGTTTTTGAGCTTATCCTTGTTCAGGGAATAGATTTCGTTGTACCGGCCTCCGTCGCCGAGGGTCGATTTCGAGATGTTGTAGAGGCAGTCTCCGGGCTTGACCGTGTAGGTTTTCGCCTGCACTCGGTTGTCTGTCCGGGTGGAGCCGCCAGAGACGGTCGCGGTTCCGGTCGAGCTGACTTTGACCTGCCGGATTCTGACCTCTCTGTACTCCTTGAGCTTGATTTTGTAGTAGATGCTCCCGGGGTCGCCGCCTTTTCTGTAAGGCTGCAAGCTCTGGATAGCCGCGTAGAAGTTTACGCGCGTTCCGGTCAGGATGAGGTGCACCGGCTTCGCGCTGATTTTCCACTCGAAAAGCCGCTGTATCATCGCATCCGGTGACGACAGCATAAATGGCGTCTGGATGCCCGGAAAATACGCGGCCGGAAAAAAGCTGTCCCACGATACCTCCACGGCCGCCCGGTCCTGCAAAACGAGGATTTCGCCGAGGCCACTGATGGTGACGCTCGTGTTCTTCGTCCCGTGAGTGACGTCGAACTTCGTCGGCAGAACGGGAAAGCGTAGTTTCTCGCGCTCTCCGTTGTGCGTAATCCAGAGCTGCATACTGCTCTCAAAAATCATAGGCAAGGTCTCCTTCCTCGAAGATTTCGCCCTTGATGATGCTCATAAGGACCGGCTTTGCATGGCGCGTCAGAATGTCGAGGACGGATTCCTCATTCATGCCGCCGACGTCGATGGAGCCGCTGCCGTTGATTTCGATGATAATGCGCTTGACGGTCTCGCCAATGCTGGGCGCGTCCGAGGAGGAGGCCGGGGCCTCCTGCGGCACGTCGCTGGCGGCCGGGGTAGTCGTGTTGACCGGGGCCTCCTCTGCGGGTGCAGCCTCCTCCGTGGTCTGCGCCTGCACCTCCGGTTCGACGTACTCGATGCCGGTGGGCTGCGCATCAGAGCCCTGCCCGTCAGCCGTAAGATAGGAATACTCCTTGACGGCCTCCATGCCCTCCGGCAGGTCGTTCTCCGGGAGCGGGCTTGCCGTGGGCTCCGGGAGTGCAGCAGCCGCGAACGGCGTTGCAGGAGCGTCCGTGGGCGGTTCGGGCTCCGGGGTGGTCGTCGGTACTTCTACCGTCGCCGTGGGCTCCTCGTGGCTCTCTGTGGGCTCTGCCGGGGCTGCGGTGGTCTCCGGTTCCTGCTCCGGTGCAGTCGTCGCGGGCTCCTCCGGCGCGGGATTCACCTCGGCCTCCTGCACAGGGAACGTATCAGCCGGAGCCAGTACGGGCTCCTCGGCCCTGTTGTCTGCAGGAGCGGCTACGGGGCTTCCCTGCGGCACGTCGCTGGCGGCCGGGGTAGGAGCAATGGCCTTGGCCGTGACAGGCTCCTCGGCAACAATGCTCTCAGGAGAGGATTTAGAGCCCTCCTGTGCCACTTCCTGCTCAACAGGGTAATTTGCTTCTACCGGCTCTACGGCGGCCTCTGCGGGCAGAATTGCCGCCTCCGGCGCGGTCTGCGCTTCAACAGGTGCGGGAGGTTCCGCAATCTGCTGCACAACGGGCTCCGGCTCTACGGTAGGGGCAGGTTCTCGTGCAGACAGCGGCGAGGCCGTCGGCTCCGTGGGAGCTGCCTCTGTGGGCTGCTCCTGCGGCAGTTCAATGGCCGGAGCCTGTTCCGAGGGTAGCTCCGGCAGGGGTTCCACGGGCTCTGCCTCCTCGGTCGGAATAAGCTCCGCGCCGTTCGTCGCGGTGCTGGGCTCCTGTTCCTTGAGCTCCTGCATGGCAGGCTGCTCAACCTCCGGCAGTTCCGGCTCCGGCGCGGTGTCGTCCGGGGCGTTCGTGGCGTTTTCCGTGCTGTTCACGGCTGCGAGGATTCTTTCGGTCTCCTGCGTGGGGAACACCTCGGACCCGCGCGCGCCGATGATGAGCTCGGGACCTTCCTCACCGGCGATGTAGACGTCCTCCTGTGCGGACAGAGTACCGTTCGCGTGACCGGTAACTGTCGTTGCGGTGGGTGTCGTTGTGGTCGGCGTCGTTGTCGGCGCAGTTTTCAGGTGGGAGGCGGCCGCGTTCGCAACGGCCTCCGCTGCGCTCCCGGCCTCGCCGGTCATGGAGCGGATTGCATCACAGTAGGCCTTGATGGTATCCTGTGCCGCTTTCCGGGCCTCGTCGGTCATCTCCATGTTTTGAACCGTCTTGGACATCCGGGTCTCGATTTCGTCCATCTTCTCGTCGAAGTCGGTTTCCATCTTGGCGACGTTGTCCGCGAAGGTGTCCTTTGCCTTTTCGGTCTCCTCAAACTTGGAGTTAAACTCGGTGACGAACTTGGAGGCCGCTGCGGGCATACCCTCGGTGCTGCCTCCCAGTTTCTCGATGTTCTGGATGATGGCGTTGATGTAGCCCGCGCTTTCCTCGCTGCCGTCACTCAACGACTTAATCAGGCCGTCATCGAGGCCGTATTCTGCGGCCTTTTTGAGGTTTTCAGAGTAGAGGTTGAGGTAGTCCGTCTGGCTCTGCATGGCCTTTTCCATGTCGCTGATGGACAGCTCAGACGAGGTTTTCATCGTGTCAAACAGACCGATTTGCCCCTCGATGCTCGTCCGGGCCGATTCATACGCCTTGTCATAGGCCGCCGTGAGGTTATCGAGCTCTGTCTGTGCCGTGCTGACGGCCGCGCTTACGGCCTCCTCATAGCTGACGGTCTGGTTCTGCGAATCCTCGACCGCCTGCGCGACGCCGCGCCACTCGCCCTCGATGTCGGAGAGGGTCTGCTGGTTCTCGTCGTAGGCAGCTTGCAGCTCCTCGAGGGATTTCTTGTAATCGTCGATGTCGGAAGTCCACGCCACCCACGGGCTGTCCTCCATCCAAAAGCCGCTGCCGCTGACCCAGTCGCCGGTGACGTCGTCCTGCCTCATGCCGCGCCGCTGACGCTCCGCGTCGAGGTTAGCCTCCGCCTCCGCGATTTGCTGTTCGAGGCTGCTCTGCTCTTTCAGCAGGTCAACATAGGTCTGCTGCTGCTCGGCCTTGTACTCCGAATCAGCCTGCGCCTTTGCGGCTTTCTTGATGGCCTCGACGGTCGCGTCTACGCTCTCGGTCACGCCGTCGTAGGTCAGGCCGAGACCCGGGACGTCGGCGTTGAGCTGGTCGATGATGGCTTTCATCTCCGTGTAGCTCGCGGTGGTCTGCGTGTTCTGCGAGGCCAGCTCCCCGAGCCGCTGGGTCAGAGCCAGTGTGCCGAGCTCTTGGTCCTTGATGCTCAAGGTGGAGCTGTTGTAGGCGTCCATGACCTTGTTGTGGCTCTCGACGAGGCCGTCGCACTCCGCCACAAACTCCTTGACGGTCTGCCGGTTGGTTTCAAACTCGTCGTTGAGCTGGTCGAGCTGGTAACGCAGGCTGTTGGCCGCGTCGGAGTTCTCGCCGTACTGCTCACAGGCTGCATTGTACTGGTCGTTCAGCCTCTGCAGCTCGTCGTACTGGTCACGGCAGGTGGCCGTCATGCCCTCGTACTCGTCGCTCTGCGTAATCAGCACTCCGGTCAGGGTAACGGCCGCTGCTGTAACAGCAACGATGCCTGCTGCTGCGAGGACGTAAGGGTTAGCCGCCAGCGTCGCGGTGAATGCCTCCGTCACGAACTTCGCAGCCGTGGTTGCGAGGTTGTAGGCTGCCAGCGCGCCCGTGAATCCGCCCACACCGACCGCAATGGCCGAAATGGCCGCTACGACGGCCGGGTGCTCGTCCACAAAATCGCTCATGCCTGCAAATACGCCGGTGAATCCTTCGTATACCTGCGTGAGCGCGGGGTTGAGCACATCGCCGACAGAGATTTTCAGGTTGTTGAACGCATTCTCCATCCGCTGCTTGCTCTTGTCGGTCGTGTCCGCCATCGTGGAGTATGCCTTTTCGGTCGCTCCTGCGCTGGTACGCATAGATTCGAGCACACTGTTGTACTTGTCTGCTCCTGCGTTGAACAGGGACAGTGCGCCGATACCGGCCTCCGTGGAGTTCCACAGGGCGTTGAACGCCGTGCTGTCTCCGTCTACCGCGTTACCCAGCATAGCCATAACATCGCCGAGCGAGTAGCCCTGCTCCATGAGCTGCGCAAAGGTCTTGCCGGTGGAGTTCAGCAAGACCTCAGAAACGCCGCTGCCGGTGTCGCCGAGCTCATTCAGCATCGACTTGAGGTAGGTGCCGGATTCTGCGGTAGCGATACCGTTGGCGGTTAGGACAGCGTAAGCCGAGCTAAGATTGTCCATCTGGACGTTGTACGCAGACGCCAGAGGAATGACCTTGCCGACGCTCTGCGCCAGTTGGTCCACGCTCGTTTTGCCGAGGTTCTGGGTGGTGATAAGGTAGTCGGAAAGCTGCGTTGCATCCGACGCCGCGAGGCCGTAGGCATTGATGGCCGTTGTCAGAACGTCAACAGCCGTGGTCGCCGACGTAAAGCCGCCGACGGCCAGCTTGGTCGCGGTTCCCGCAAAGGCCGCAGCGTCCGCCGTGTTGATGCTGGCTGAAATGGCCTGATAGGTCGCCTCCGCCATGTCGCTGGCCGCCTCGCCGGTCTCGTTGGAGTAGCTGCGCACCTCTTTCGAGATGCTGCTCAAGGATTTCTGGCTCGTATCCGCGATGGTAGCAACCATTGCAGTGGAGGTCTCGAACTGTGCGGCCGCTTCGGAGCAGTCAAAAAAGCCGTTCTTAATCTCGTTCAGAGTGGCGGCTATTCCGGCCGACGCAAGGACTCCTTGCAGCTCCTTGATGCCGTCGCGGCCTTTTTTGCTCGATTCCTCGCTCTGCTTGCCAGTTTCCTCGGACTTATCACCGAACTTCTCGACCTCCTCCGAGGCTTTACGGGCTGCCTCCGCTGCCTCGTCGAGGTTCTTCTCGGTCTCGGTCGTTTTCTCGGACAGGATACCGGTAGAATTTGCCGCCTGCCCGGTGGCCTTTTCATAGTCCCCGATGGCCGAGGACAGGTCATCGACGGAATCAGCAGCAGCGTCGGTGCTCTTGGCGGTCTGCGCAGCCGTGCGGGAGACTTTGCTCAACGCTCCGTCTGCCGCCGTGCCGGTGTTCTCGAACGCCTCAAGAGCCCGTTCGCCGCTCTGCGTCATCTCGTCGAACTTGGAGGAGATTTCGTCGATGGCCTTGAATACGACTTTCAGTGTTGCCATGTCGGTCCTCCTATCGCCTTATAGGGACGAGCTTCATGGTATCTCTTCTGCACGGGCGCGCGCTTTCCTCCTCCTCGGAGGCGATGTAAAAGAGCTTCTGTCTCCGGCTCATTCGGTCGAACTCCTCCGGTCGGAGGCCGTGCCGCTGCCAAAGAACATGGGCCCAGTACGTCTCGCTGCCCGCGCTGCGAATCAGTTTTTTGCGTCGTCGATTTCCTTTTCATCGGCCTGCTTCTGCTCCTCCTCGGAGAGCTGGCCGCCGATGCCAAGCAGAGCCATGACAACGCGGGTGACATGAGCAAACTCGTCGGCGCGGGAGAAAACCTTTTCCGGCATCTGGGTGATGTCCACGCAGTTGTAATACTTCATCAGCTCCGGGTCGTCCAGCTTGGGGTACTGCAGGGCCTCAACGAGGATGTGACGGGTGGCCTTTGCATTGTCGCGCTCGTCGCGGAAAACCACGTTGCCGCCGTTGATGTAGGGATTGCCTTTCTTGTCAAGAGCGACAGTGTGGGTGTGGTATGCTTCGTTGATTGCGCGGATGCGCTCAGAGGACAGCACCTTGACCTCGAGCTGGATGACCTTGCCGTTCTCGTCCTTAAAGCTCTCCGGGGCCGGTACGGTGACGACCCTCTCCACCTCTGCTGCCTCGCGCATAAAATATTTCAGGTTCTTGCTCATAGCTGTCTCCTCCAAAATAAAAATCGGAGCCCCTCCACCTAGGAGAGGCTCCGCCTGTATGCTCCAGACAAAAATGTCGGGAGGTTAGATGATGTTCTTGATGTTGAAGTTGATGACGTCATCGACCACGCTGCCGCTCTCTGCGTCCAGTGCGGTCAGGGGCAGGTCACCAGTCAGGACGCAGCCGACGCAGGTCACGACGTCGGAGCCGTGGGCTGCATAGTAGTCGGAATTAGCGTCGTCCATGATGCCCTGAATCACGAGCTCGGGCGTCGCCTTGGTCGCCTGATACTCCTTGATTTTGGTCTTGAGCCAGTTGTTGGTCCGGCGACGGGTCATGCTGCCGGTGATGGTCGCGCCCACCCAGCGGGTAGACGGGGTGATTTCGTTCAACTGGCGGCCGGTCCACGTCTCCGGGCTGAAGTTGATATTCATCTTCACGCCGTCCATGACCTCAACGCCGTCGATGAACGCATGGCCCTCACGGAGGCTAATAGGGTTTTTGTTGTACTGCATAACTTACCTCCTGCTGCTTTAGCGGGTCTTGACGGTGAAGAACAGCTTCTCGGCAGAATCCACAGGCTGGATTGCGACGATGAAATAAACCTCGTCGCCGCTGCTCAAAGATTCGTCGATTTTGAAGTCCGCGTCATAGTCCACGTTCTTGATGGCCCCCATGTCCTCGTACTGCTTGAGGATGGTCTGGCCGATGCCCTTCATAACGGCATAGCCGGTCGGGCTGTTGTCGTACTTATTGGGCGGGAAGTTATTCTGGATGGTCTCCTGAATAGCGTCCAGAGTGCGGATAACGCGGTTCTTGCTGTACGTCTTGTCCTTGGGCTTCTTGAAGGAGACCAGAGAATTGATGTCGTACTCGATGATGACGTTGCCCGCCTCGGAGTAGGAGAAGAACATCTCGCCGTTCTTGATGGCCGCAATGGCTGCTTCGTTGTCCTTGGGGTCCACGATGCCGGTCGCGCCGTTGTAGACCTCGTAGGTGTTGGACTTGATGCAGCTTGCGGATGCGGTGATGCCTGCAATGAACGCGCAAGCCTCCGCGTGGGTCAGCTCAACGTCGTCAACCACAACAGAGTTGGTGACATTGATGACGCCCTCGTGGTCGGGGCTCTTTGCGTCCGGCAGAACAACATTCACGCCCTTGCCCATGCTCTCGCGCATATACTTGATTTTGGTGATGGCTGCGGTCTGCAGCGTAGCGTCGGTAACGGGGAAGCACAGAGTATTGAACTTGATGCCCTCCATCTTGTCCACAAACGCGGTGACGTCGCCGTTTGCGCTGGTGACGTTCGTGCCGCCTGCCAGCTTCACGCCGGATGCCGCTTTCAGGTCGCCCGTACCGGAGAACTTCACCAGCTTGTCGTCTGCTGCGGCTGCGATCAGCTCCTCGACGGTCTTGACGCCCTCGTACACAGCGGTGGCGTCAGCATCCAGATACACGGTGACGTCAAAGCCGCCGACGGGATTTGCGACGACAGAAACGTGAATATCGTTGCCGCGAGTGCCGCCGTACTTGGCCGTGACGGTCAGCGGAGCGGCGG
>ULNT01004469.1_pt1 | contig 11135 bp, 13 predicted proteins | sample 1952001 | NCBI WGS metagenome assembly ULNT01 (sample SAMEA4835585, study PRJEB28245) | human gut metagenome | biome: gut microbiome; material: fecal sample | place: Denmark | collected 2008
AAAAGCAATATTATGATGATATTCTTTAGTCGTTGCGTCCTTCTCTCCAAAGATACGATAGTAGTCAGAACTTTCATCCAAAGCAATATATACCTTGCCTTGAAATTGGAAGTCATTCACCTGCTTTACAAGTGCCGCCATAGTGAAGTTTTCGCCATTGACATTCTTGACAATTCGGGTGGCATACATCTTAGAGATGCCCCAACTGTTGATAACGTCTATCGGCGTTGTATGAAGGAAAAACTGCCTTGTAAGAGTTAAAAATGTTACCATTGACTCATTTTCTTGCCTTGAAATTTGCGTGTACAAAGGAATAAGGCTAACTTTGTGGTCGTTAATAATGTGTGTTTACACAAAATAAACGAATAGGAATATGGAAATCCGTAGAGATAAATATCTGGATCTACTTATCCACAGTTGTGGGAATGGGTTGATAAAAGTGATAACAGGAATGCGCAGATGCGGCAAGTCATACCTGTTGTTCACCCTTTTCAAGAACTACCTCATAAAACAAGGAGTGAAAGAAGACCATATCATAGGCGTAAATTTGGAGAACCGACTGAATAAAAGTTTGAGAGACCCCGACGCATTACTTCAATACATAGATAGCCGTCTTTCATCAGACGGTCAATATTATGTTATGCTGGATGAAGTACAGATGGTCAGCGAGTTTGAGGATGTATTGAACTCATTCCTAAGCATAAGCAATGTGGATGTGTTTGTTACTGGCTCTAATGCAAAATTCCTGTCTAAGGATGTAATCACTGAGTTTCGTGGACGAGGAGATGAAATACACGTGCGTCCATTGACCTTCAGAGAAGTAGCAGATTTCCGTGATGACTATTCGCAGGATATGATTCGTGAATATATGCTCTATGGAGGATTGCCACAGGTCGTTTTAGAAAACGATGTCAACAAGAAGATGAGTTATCTGGAACAGCAGATGGAGCATACTTATTTGCGTGACATAAAAGAGCGATATGAAGTTCGTCAAGATAGCGATTTGTCAGAACTAGTGGACATCATGGCATCATGTGTGGGTGGTCTGACCAATCCTCCAAAGATTGCAGACACTTTTAAAAGTGTAAAGCATAGTAGCATTTCGGTGGATACCATACGTCTCTACTTGGAATATATGGAGGATGCGTTCGTGTTGGAACGTGTTACTCGTTATGACATTAAAGGAAGAAAATACATAGATTCGCCGTTTAAGTATTACTTTGAGGATTTGGGACTGAGAAATGCACGATTAGGATTTCGGCAAGTAGAACCAACGCATATGATGGAGAATATGCTCTACAACGAGCTTCGTGCTATTGGAATGAAGGTGGATGTAGGACAGGTGTTTACCGAAGTGAAAATCGAGGATGGATCCCGTCAGCGCAAGACGCTGGAAATCGATTTCGTCTGTAACCGTGGCTATGAGCGAGTATACATCCAATCGGCCTATGCGATGGAAACAGAAGAAAAACGAGATCAAGAACTGACCTCACTACGTAAACTTCGCGATGGATTTCGCAGAATCGTAATTGTAAACGGGCTACAACCTACCTACATGAATGAAGAAGGCGTGTATATTATAAATCTTATGGATTTTTTGCGCGACCCGGAGAAATACATGGAGGAGAGAGTATAAAATCACAATATTCTTAAACTAGTAATATTTTGTTACGTCTGAGTTTATCAAAGCCATCGGCATATTTTATAAGAATGAATTAAATGCCATCAAGAAGAGTGGAGTCCAACTTCAACCCGTGTGCGAGGCGTTCTCCAATGTATGGGAGTCTATAGAAGAGAGATCCCATGGCGAACTTATGCGTCATGGTAGAATTCGTATGGAATTTCACTATATCATGGGGCTATTTAAAAATGATGCAGAGAATAGACTGCAAGTTTTTTGGCGGAATATGCCGGGATATTCTCTCTTGCTGGTCTGGAAAAACTTACAGGTGTCAGTCAAGCACAACTCGGTCACTATCTGCATGGCAGACGCAAGCCGAGCAGAAGGACTATAGATAAGATTCAGAAAGGAGTGAATCATTTTGCGAAAGAATTGACCGCCATAAAATTCGCATAGTGATATAGTTGCGGTCATTGTCTTTTTAATTTTATTGAGGGCAACCGCATCAAAATGGCTAACAAAAAGGCGTGCGACTATAGTATTTGCGACTCTACCACCGTGTTACCGGGCGGTGCACATATCTGCTGTCGGATTTGTTGACGATCGCGCGCCTTACCTATCTCTGCGGCGGAGAGGACTACGTAGACATGAGTGAGTTCGCTAATGAGCGTGCACGGGACTTCGAGCTGCTTGAAGGTTGTCTGAGTTCTCCGTCCCCCGATACGTTTGAGCGTCTGATGAGTGCTGTGGAGCCTTCGGAGATTGAGCGCTGCCTGAAAGAATATGGCCGGATTGAACGCGTTTGTCAGTGAGAACCAGCTGTTTGTGGGACACGTCCGTTTGAAAGACAAGGAAAATGAGATAACGGCAACACCTCAACTACTTGACAAGATAGATGTGGAGGACGCGGTCGTGTCAATCGATGCCTTTCATCAGTTCGGGTATTTTTTTGCCCGTCCGAATAACAACAGCACAACCAACGCGAGCAGTAGCACTTCTTGCATACCTATCCCGCCGATAAATAATGGTGTCATGATGTTGTCTTATTTAGAATTGTCAAATGTGAATTCCAGTCGGCTCTCCATTTCGTCGAAAGCTCCCAAGTCGGAAGTAACCTTCCCTATCGGGATAACCCTCATACCCAATTGTCCCATGTCGGGGTCATCGGCTTTGGCATAGAAGATAGCTATCGTATTGTTTGACGGACAGTAGGTAATGTCGCCATTCTCAAAGTGGAGCTGTCCCTCTTCGGTATTGGTGGGGCGTTGTGGCATCGAGCCGTAGTATTCGCGTCCGCTATACCGTCCCAAAGTGGCTTTCAGAGGAAACATGCCTCTGATTTCGTTTGCCAACGGAGTATCAAGCCATATTCCTGTGAATGTTCGACTTCCGGCTGTGACAGTTATTGACTGTCCTTGCGGTTCTTCTCGCTCGATGCCGATTTCCTTGAGCCAATTTTGAACTTGTGTTTCCGAAGACGGAACATCAGTGGCTTCGATGGCAATGCCTTCCAAGACAGTCGCTCCCGGCACGGTATTTCTGACAGAAGTATATGTACGGCCGGCTCCGTAACCGTTATGGGTACAGAACGGGACTACCGTCTTTCCCGCAAAATTATATGATTTCAAAAATGACAGTATTGCCTGCGGCACATCCAACGCCCAGTTAGGATACCCAATGAAGACGATATCGTATTGGTCGATATTCTCAATACGCTGTTTGAGGGCAGGAAGAGTCCCGTCAGCCTGTTCCTGATGGTTCTGGTCACGGACATCGTCAAACTCTGTCGGGTATGGGTTGGAGGTTTCTATCAAGTGCAAATCACCGCCGACGGAAGTCTGGATATATCGGGCGACCATTTCAGTCGTGCCTCTCCGCATACCTTTGTCGATGATAATGCTGGCTCCGGTCGAAGCATCCACATCAGAAGGATAATTGGTATTTCCCCAACGACTGAACCATGCGATAAGGATTTTACCGTTGCCGGGCGTAACCGTATCGGAATTATCACCGTCATCCCCCGGATTGTTGGGATTGTTAGGTGTTTCAGTTTCCTGACTGTCAGGGGCTTCGCTGCATCCGGCAAAAGTCATTACCGGAAGAATTAGTAATAGTGATATAAACAAGCGTTTCATAATCAGTTGATTTTATTCAGCCAGTCGGCTATTAATGAATGACAGTTGGAAGTTTGTGAGGAACGTATCCACAGGCTCGGTTCAAGGAAATTACCTTCTGGGATAAGCCGTTTGGTATCTGTCTCGACTCCGCTGATTCCACTGCTTGAACTTGATACTATCAGACCGATGTCTTTTCCTTTCATTTCATCGCCGTGGTGGAAAAGGAATGTTTGCAGCGGGGCTGCCATATTGCTCCACCAAAGCGGTGCTCCTACGATAATCCTGTCGTAATCGGCAATGTTAACTTCCATTGGTTTGATTTCAGGATAAGATGCCGCATCGTTCGGATTGTTCCTGATTGCCTGAATCAGTGCACTTCCGATGGCATAATTGTTGGCCGCATAGTCAAGACCTTCTTCGGCTGGTTCTATTCTTACTGCATCTGCCTCTATTTGTGTTTGCAAATCAGTCACGATGGTATGTACATTGTTCGTGAAGCTGTAATACACGATCAGTGTCTTGCCCGTAGGCTTGGGATTATCGGGGTTGTCCGGATTTTCAGGTCCATTGCCATCATCCGGATTTTCCGGCGTATCCGGGATTTCGGTTTCCGACCTATTAGATTCGTTGTCATCGGGAGAGCAGGCGCTCAAACCCACCGCTACAAAAGCGGCAAATAGTAGATACAGAAACTTTTTCATAATGCTTCTCATTGTTAAAAATTAAATTATTTGTTATTATTCGATAATACCTATCTGTTTGAGCCATTTTTCAACGTCTTCCCGGGAGTTTTCAGCTCGGTTTCCATACACAGCCAAACTGCCGATACCTTGCCTCCGGCTTCTTCCACCAGACGGGCCGTTTCTTGATTTGCTCTTTCCGACAAGTCTGTTACGACTACATTTGCTCCCTCGCGAGCAAATCCTATTGCGACTCCGCCCCAAGTCATCACCGGCTCCCGTAATGAAGGCCACTTTCCCTTCAAATCTTTTTTGTTCTGAAGTTCAGAAATAAAATACTCGTCATTAAAACGAGATTTTATTTCTTTTCAAGGGCCTTTTTGAGGAAATCTTCTATTCTATCGAATGGAATGACATCAAGGTTATCGTACAAATCGACGTGATTCGCTCCCGGAATAATCATTAGTTCCTTATTGTCAGTGGTCAGTCGTTTGTAGGCATCTTCGCTGAAGTAGCGGGAATGAGCTTTCTCTCCGTGAATCATCAGCACAGCACTACGGATCTCTCCGATATAGGTGAGCAGCGGCATATTTATGAATGAAAGCACGCTGGTCTTGGAGATTCCCTTGTTGGAGTTGGGAGAACGATGATGATAGCCGCGCTTTGTCTTGTAATAGTCATGGTAATCCTTGACGAATTGTGGCGCATCTTCGGGAACGGGGTCAATCACGCCGCCGTCGAGTTCATTCTCACCTGTTCGGTATGCTTTTGTTCGAATGTCGTTCAGTTGTCGGCGTAGCTCGTAGCGGGTGTCCGCATTGTCGTTGGCATCGAAATATCCGTTGGCATTCACCCTGCTCATATCGTACATGGTGGATGTTACTGTCGCTTTAATTCGCGGGTCATTGGCAGCCGCATTGAGAGCAAATCCGCCCCAACCACAGATACCTAGTATGCCAATGCGCTCCAAATCGACATCTTCACGGGAGGTCAGATAATCGACTGCCGCACTGAAATCCTCCGTGCTGATTTCAGGCGATGTGAGATAACGGGGTGTGCCGCCGCTCTCGCCGTAATAAGAAGGGTCGAACGCGATAGTCAGAAAACCACGCTCTGCAAGAGTCTGGGCATAACGACCCGACACCTGCTCTTTTGTTGCTCCGTATGGACCGCTTACAGCAATAGCAGCCAGATGTCCTTGCACATTTTTAGGTTTGTAAAGGTCTGCGGCAAGCGTGATGCCGTAACGGTTGTGGAACGTGATTTTCGTGTGTTCCACCTTATCACTCTGCGGGAAGGTCTTGTCCCACTCCTGTGTTAATTCCAAAGTGTTCATATCTGTTGATTTTGTTGTTTCCTGTGCCATGACATTCATAAAAGTCAGGAATGTCATTATGTGGGTAATAATATACGGTTTCATTTATCTGTCTATTTAAAGTCCTACTTGTTTCTGCTGTTCGGCATTATAACGGTTGCCGACTATCGGAATGGCTGCCACACGCTGTTCCAACTCTTTCCATTCACTTTCAGAGAGTGTAAAATCAAGTGTGCGAAGATTCTCTTCCAAATGAGAGAGTTTTGTTGTTCCGGGAATGGGCACAATCCACGGGGCTTTCTGCAACAGCCATCCAAGTGCCACCTGTGCAGAGGTCATGCCCCGTGTGCGACCGAAGTCTTGTAGTACATTCACGATACGGTAGTTCGCACGCATGGCTTCAGGCTGGAAGCGTGGCAGGGTCTGACGGTTGTCGTTGTTCGGATCAAAAACGGTGTATTCGTTGATGCAGCCACCCAAGAAACCTCGATTGATAGGGCTGTACGGCACAAAGCCGATGCCCAGTTCACGGCAAACATCCAACACTCCGTTTTCCTCTACCAAGCGGTGCATCAGGTGATATTCGCTCTGTATGGCGGTCAACGGTTGCACAGCATGAGCCCTACGGATGGTCTCCGGGCTGACTTCGCACAATCCCCATCGCTGTACCTTGCCTTCCTTAATCAAATCGCCGATACACTGCGCTACCTCTTCGATTGGCGTATCGCGGTCGAAACGATGCTGGTAGAACATAGGTATGGAGTCAATGCGAAGGCGACGGAGCGATTCCTCGCAATAACGGCGAATGGTTTCCGGACGGCTGTCCTGACGCCCTGTTCCCTTACCGTCAACGACTTCATGCCCGAACTTAGTTGTAACATTAACACGGTTTTTATAGGGAGCAAGAACTTCTCCCGCAAATTCCTCGTTGTTTAGAGGACCGTAAATAATGGCGGTGTCAAACAAGGTTACGCCACGGTCAACCGCTTCTGCGATGACACGCTGGCGAGTTTTCTTGTCGGGATACTGGCTGCGGTTGTAGGTCATGCCCATCATACCGAATCCGAGCGCAGAAACCTCGAATGCAGCTGAGCCTGTACCAAGTGTGCGGTACTGCATATCCTTGTTTCTCGTCGAAGATGCGGATGTGCCACCAAGAACGGCATTTGCCGCCTGTACCTTGTTGATGGCAGGCTGAATGGTCACTGCTGCTCCTAATGCTGCGGCGGTTTTCAGAAAACCACGGCGACTGATTTCTTTCTTGTTATCCATGATTTATCTCGATTGTTTTGATTGTTCTTGCAGGATTTCCGGCTACTATCGTCATGGGTGGCACATCGTGCGTCACCACGCTCTGCGCTCCGACAATGCTTCCATAGCCAATTTTCACTCCGGGAAGGATGGTCGAATTTATACCAATCCAAACTTTGTCTTCAATTACAATGGGACGACCGTAAGTAGCACTGCGGTTGTCGGGATTCACGTCATGATTGATAGTGATGAGATTGCATTTCGGACCGATAAACACATCATCACCGATTATGATTCCTCCACGCCCGAAAAAGGTGCAGCACTGCTGTATGAAGCATTTTTTGCCTATGGTTACATGTTTGCCGTAATCAATATAAAAAGGAGGAAGCACGGTTGTGCTTTCATCAAGTGGTTTGCCGAGGAGACGCTTCATATACTCATGCACTTCAGCAGGTGTCTTGTAACCGGTGTTCATTTCGGTCGCAGTTTTCATGGTATCGAAAATGTCCGCAATCAGTTCGTCATATCCTTGATCATTGGGTGACACCATTTCTCCGTTCAGGTCTCTTTCAAAAATATCGTTCATATCTTTGTTTTTTTATTCTGATGCAAAGGTAAAAAGAGAGCCTCACAACAACTTTGCTGCGAGGCTCAAATCACTTTGTCTTGAAGTTCAGATGCTAATTTGCATTAAAACGGGAATGTATCCAGTTTCATTTCTGCGAGAGAACGCATCTTGCCCACTTCGGTTACGAATACTTCCGATGTGCTGTGTGCATCCAATGCAGTCTGGTCACGCCACGTTTCACAAATCAGCAGTTCTTTTGGGCGAGTGACACTTTCAAAAATATCATATGCAACACATCCGTCCTGTTTCAGCGAGGCTTCGGTAAGGCGTTTTGCTGCGGATAGCACTTCTTCACGGTTTTCTTGTGATACGGTGATAAAACAATTCAATCTTAACATTCTCAGTCTTTTTTATTTTGTTATTTTTTTTCAGTCATATCTTCTTTTCGGCTTTTGGAACAATGAACCAATCCTGAACAGCACCATCGCCCCGAATATCCGCATATTGGTATTCTTGTTCATCGTGTTTCAAATTAGATATTAAATTTCACGGATAAACCTCGCCGGATTTCCCGCCCCAATCGTATTCGACTCCACATCGTGCGTGACGACACTGCCGGCTCCGACCACAGCATTATCCCCGATAGTGACACCTGGAAGAATAGTGACACCGGCTCCAATCCATACCTGACGGCAAATGTGAACCGGTTTGCAGGTAATGACATTGCGTTGTTCCAAATCGTGATTGTTGGATATGAGTTGCACGTTGGCGGCAATCATCACTTCATCGTCTATCGTGATTCCTCCGGCTGACATCATCAGGCAGCCAGACATGACAATGACATTACGCCCGAATTTCACGTTGGCGGTTCGGACACCGGAAAACGGTATCTCAACACGGCAGTTTTCTCCAAGATGAGGAAAAACCTTGTGCAACAAATCTTGATACTCATCTGTATCCGGCATTGTATGGTTAAGCCGGAAAATATCTTGCCGCAGTTCTTTTGCTGCGGCAAGTTCCTGTTCTGTCTGGTTCAGACAGTCAATTCTAATCTCTTCCATGCGGTTATTCGATTACTTGTTTTGCCCATACTCCAGCCTGTTTTGCACCGCCGTTCAATAGTTTGCCGTCTTTCCATACAGTTTTAGGATAGAGCTTTTTGAGCTGCTTTACACTGTTTGTTATCGAACTGCCGCCGGAAGTGGCAAATGGAATGACCGTCTTGCCCGAAAAATCATATTTTTCAAGGAATGTATTGATCGGACGGGGACACAAGTCCCACCAGATAGGGTAGCCGAGGAATACTATATCGTAATCTTTCAGGTCGATAATCTCTCCACCCAAAGCCGGACGCGACTTTTCGTCTGCCATTTCCACCGAGCTGCGGCTCTTTTTGTTCTGCCAATCGAGGTCTGCCGAAGTATAGGCCTCAGCTGGAGTAATCTTATAGAGTTTGCCGCCGGATTCATTAGCAATGGCTTCCGCCACTTTTTCAGTAGTTCCGGTACAGGAGAAATATGCCACAAGGATTTTCTTGTTTCCTTCTGCCGTCTGCGCACTCAATGAGTTGCCCAAAGTGAATAATCCCATGATAATAGACGCTAATAACTTCATATTCATATTATTTCAATTTTGAATATTCGTTGTCATTTACCGGTTCAAGCCATTCGTTGGATGCCTTTTCACCGGGAACCTCAATGGCAAGATGTGAAAACCAGCTGTCGGGTGCGGCTCCGTGCCAGTGTTTCACACCTGCGGGAATATATACCGAATCTCCAGGACGAAGTTCAATGGGGTCTTTGCCCCATTCCTGATAGTAGCCGCGGCCACCAACGCATATGAGCGTCTGACCGCCGCCTTTGGTCGCCTTGTGAATGTGCCAGTTGTTGCGGCAACCCGGCTCAAAGGTCACATTCACTACAGGTACGCCATCCGTCACAATCGGAGCTACATAGCTCTGCCCGATGAAATATTTGGCATACGCATCATTGGTTTTGCCAATCGGGAAAAAAATGGTTTGCGCATATGCTTCGAGCGAGGTGGCGGTAGTGTTGTCAGCCGTGTCCATCCAGACATTCTTTGCCATGCGGAATGCCGCCCACGCTTTCGGCCAACCGGCATAGAATGCGGCATGAGTCAGGATTTCTGCCATTTCGGTTTTGGTCACTCCGTTCTTTTTTGCCGATTCAAGGTGGTACTTGAACGAAGAATCTGTTAGTCCTTGCGACATCAGGGCTACAACCGTAACGATGGAACGGTCACGAAGGGATAACAAGTCGTTACGGCTCCAGACCTCACCGAAAAGCACATCGTCGTTCAGGCGGGCAAACTCCGGTGCGAACTCTCCGAGAGTATCTCGTCCGGTGGTCTGTTTGATTTTAACTTGTGATTTTGCCATAATCGGGAATATTAAAACTGACAATAGAACCAATGAAATTACTTTTGTTTTCATATTACGTTTTTTTAATTTGACATTGCTAAAACATTTTCAATCATCGAGTGCAAAGGTACAAAGAGAGCCTTACAACGACTTTGCTGCAAGGCTCAATTTGTTTTGTTTTGAAATTCAATGACACATGGATGGGGCAACCCCATATGCATCCTTGTATATTTTGGAGAAATGCGACAGATTCTTGAAGCCCACGTCGAAACAGGCTTCCGTCACCTTCTTTCCAGATTTTATCAAATCATGGGCAGCTTCAAGGCGACGTTTGATAATCCATTTTTGAGGTGTCAAATCGCTTACCTTTGCGAAATCCCGTTTGAAAGTAGCCAGACTACGCCCCGTGTAACTTGCAATCTCGTTCATAGAAAGGTCGCACATATAGTTATCGTTCAAATAGTCCAAAATGTCAATCTTCCACGGTTCCACGAAGTCGAACAGCGAAGCATACAGGCTAATGTCGGTATTGAGCAATACATACACTCCTTCAATCATTTTCATTTTCAGTACATCTTCCGATGGCATTTCTCCTGCATCGAAATAGGGGATAACCGACTCAAACAGGGAACGGATGTCAGGTCTGTTACTCGATAACACACGCAAACTCACCTTCTCGCGCTTGGAATCAGATGGAATCTGCCGCCGATTAAGTGTCTGGTAGAATTCCTTTAAGAAAGGTCGTGAGAATTTCAATACAACAGAGCGGTAAGGATTTTCCTCCTCTACTTTTTTCTGCAACCACATACGGTTGTCGCGTCGCATGAAAGCACACTCTCCCGGATGAAGAACGGTTTTCTTTCCCCGCTCTTCTATTTCCAATTCACCGGAAATCAGATAAATCAGCGTGTGTTCCCTGTTCTCGTGGGCACAACCACGATTATCAGTGAAATAACTCGATATGAGTATGTTCGAGCAATTGAATACATCTAATCGTTCCATATTGTCTGTATTTTAATTTCAAAAGTAGCATCTTTTATCCATAAATTATTTGTTGTAAGGCTCAAATTTGCAATAACAATTCAGTTCAGTTCCCCCACATGAGCTCCGCATTGACTGCAAGTTTCAGTGTCAGGCAGCCACCAAACGAGCCCTTTGTTCTATCCTGTCCGCCAACTGCACCACGTTTGCCGTGTGGATGCC
>ULNT01027268.1_pt1 | contig 11005 bp, 6 predicted proteins | sample 1952001 | NCBI WGS metagenome assembly ULNT01 (sample SAMEA4835585, study PRJEB28245) | human gut metagenome | biome: gut microbiome; material: fecal sample | place: Denmark | collected 2008
CTCGAAGAACTTCGTGTTGTCCAGAGGCAGGTAAGCCGTGGTGATGGTGACGCCCCACTTGTAGGTGCCGCCATCCGGCTCGCGGTTGCCGTTGATGATCTCGAAGAGGGCCGTCATGGCCTTGGGGTTGTGGGAGATGAAGACCACTTTCTGTCCCTTCTCGATATTGAAGCTGACGTGGTCGAAGAGGACCGTGCCGTCGGTATCGACCGCCTTGAGGTCTTCGACCATGAGGATCTGGTTGCCCGGCTCGCGCTCCATCTGGAAGATGATGCCCGGATACTTGCGGCTGGAGGGACGGATCTCCTCGACGTTGAGCTTCTCGAGCATTTTTTTGCGCGAGGTGGTCTGCTTGCTCTTGGCCACGTTGGCCGAGAAGCGACGGATAAACTCCTCCAGCTGCTTGCGCTTCTCGTCGGCCTTCATGCGCTGGTTCTGCTGCTGGCGCAGGGCGAGCTGGCTCGACTCGTACCAGAAGGAGTAGTTGCCGGCAAAGACCGTCACCTTGCCAAAGTCGATGTCGATTGTCTGGGTGCTCACGGCGTCGAGGAAGTGGCGGTCGTGGCTGACGACGAGGACGGTCTGGTTCTCGTCGATCTCGCCCAGGTAGTCCTCCAACCACTCCACGGTCTCGAGGTCGAGGTCGTTGGTGGGCTCGTCGAGCAGCAGGTTGTCGGGCTTGCCGAAGAGGGCCTTGGCGAGCATCACGCGCACCTTTTCGTTGTTGCTGAGCTCGCCCGTCAGCTTCTCGTGCAGGCCCTCGGCGATACCCAGGTGCTGCAGCAGCTGGGCAGCCTCGCTCTCGGCCTCCCAGCCGTTCATTTCGGCAAACTTCAGCTCCAGGTCGGCAGCACGGTTGCCGTCCTCCTCCGTCATCTCGGGCTTGGCATAGAGGGCCTCGCGCTCCTTCATGTTCTCCCAGAGCGGGGCGTGGCCCATGAGGACCGTGTCGAGCACGCGATAGGCGTCATACTTGAAGTGGTCCTGCTCCAGGACCGACAGGCGCTCGCCAGGACCCAGCTCCACGGTACCCTTGTTGGGCTCCAGGTCGCCGGAGATGGCGCGAAGAAGGGTGGACTTGCCGGCTCCGTTGGCGCCAATGACGCCATAGATGTTGCCGCGCGTGAACTTGATGTTTACGTCTTTGTAAAGTACTCGCTTGCCAAACTGGATGGCAAGATTGTTGAGCGTTATCATATTATGTCTTAAACCTTATTTTGTTCTTTCTCTGAATCTTCGTTTTGCTACAAGGGTGCAAAGTTACGCAATTTTCTTGATATGACCAAGTTGGCCCGCGCGAAAAGGCTTTCCTTGTGACTGTTGTTATTTTTCCAATTCCCCAAATTTACTATGAATTTGGGGATTTGGGTCGTTTAGAGGACCGAAAAACGTGGCTGAATGCTTGGAAATATCATGGATGTTAGTTCTACGTGGATACATGGGAAAATAACTTGAACAACCTTTACAACAAGTAACAACGCGCGGTAAAATCATGAGCAGAACTGAGCTTGTTCAAGTTATGCCATGATGAGAAAGGATACCATGATATGGAACCGTTTCGCCAGGACAGCAAGGATGCACGCTCAAGGCGAAGCGTTGTATTTTGTTGTTTACCTTGCAGCAAGATTGTAAACACGCGTAGCGTGTAGGTTCCATTTCATGGTACCCTTTCACGCCATGGCAAAACTCGAGCGAGCTCGGTTTTGCGCATGGCTTAGCGAAAGCGTTGTTACTTGTTGTAAAGGTTGTATTTGTTGTTTTCCCTCTTGCCCTGACGTTATTGTCTTGATGATTTGCCCAGCCGATTTGTCCCAAGAAGTTGTGTTCCCTCAAGCGTCAGGGAGTTTGTATTCTGTTGATGACCCAAGCGAAGCCTTTGGCCGTTCGCAGGCCGTTGTCTTGGAAGTGGTTGCCCTCGTTCCATTCGAGCGTGGAGGGAGTGGAGGAGGCGATCAGGAGGTCGTGTTGGCGACGGATGCATTGGCTGACGGTCGTCATGATGGGGGTGCGGGATCGGTCCTCGCGGTCGCCCAGACTGAGGTAGAAGGCTGCGGACAGGGGAGTGTGGAGGACCGCATAGGCGAGCCATTGGGGATACCAGATGGAGGGGGAGGCCGCCACGATACCGTCAAACGGATGCTGGTAGCCCGCCCAAAGCGCGAAGAGACCCGCCAGGGAGTAGCCCCCGAGGATCGTGGGGCAGTCGGGAGAGGAGACGAGGCCCGAGGAGCGCAGATGGTCGATGATATCAAGGATAGACTGGAGCGTGGCCGGAGCCCCATGGCCGAAGGGGCGCTTGCCGAAGACGGGAGGAGCGTCCCAGGGCGGCAGCTCGTCGAACCAACGGGCGATATGGACGGCCACGAGGACGAAGTGCGCTCCCGTGGCTTGGGCGATGGCCTCCACCTCCTGGTCCATCTCCCTGAGGTCGTTGGCGTCGGCAGGTTGGATCAGCAGAAAGGCGGGCCGCTCCTGGGCGTAGATCGTGCAGGTGTGGCCAGCTATCTCTCGTGTCGTCTTCTGATGGAGCGGCAGGGAGGAAGCCCATTCGGAATCTTCGGCAGTTCGGTTCATGAAAAGAAAAGATGAGTCATGATCTAAAAAAGCTCGGGCCATGATGGGAAAGACAGGCACATGAGAAACCGGCTCGAGATCGGGACGCTTGCCACATGGCCTCGGGACGAGGACGGCTACTGGTAGTCGATATATTCCCCCTCGTTGTCCTTGATGACCTTCTTGGCGCGTTGCTCCTCGCTTCGGGAGTCGACGATCGTGTTGCCGTCAGCCTGGCGCGAGGTGCGGGCCGAGGACTGCTGGTCCTGGAAGCCCTGCTGGCCCTGGAAGTCGTTGTCCTCGGGCTGGAACCTGCGTACCACGCGATGCAGCTGCTTGTAGAACTTGTAGGCTATCAGGGCGATGGCCGCCAAGGCGAGGACGAAGAGTAGAAATATGAATTTGATGAAAATCATAATGTGTGGATGGAGTTAATGATTCTGTGGCGCAGGCTTCTTGGCCACCATGGCCGAGAGCAGCACATACCAGGCGATGATGACGGCGATGCCCGAGATGCGCAGCAGGGCGAGGATGGGGATGCAGGAGAGGACGAAGAGATACTTCACCTCGTTGCCCTTCCAGCCCCATTGCTTGAACTTGAGGGCAAACATCGGTATCTCGCTCACGAGCAGGTAGCTGCTCACCAGCACGCCCACGACCATGGCCACGGCCCAAAGGGGCGAGGACTCGAAATGGGGAGCCACACCCACCATCAACGAGCCCCAGAAGAGGGCATTGGCCGGGGTGGGAAGTCCGATGAAGCCCAGGGACTGGCGCTCGTCGAGATTGAACTTGGCCAGGCGAAGGGCCGAAAAGGCCGCCATGACGAAGGCCACGAAGGGCAGCAGCTCGCGCAGGGGCTCCAGGGCCGAGGGATAGGCCACCACGCCCAGTTCGGCAAAGAGCATGGCCGAGGGAGCCAGTCCGAAGGTGATGTCGTCGGCCAGAGAGTCGAGCTCCTTGCCGATAGGCGAACTGACATGGAGCAGGCGGGCCGTCATGCCGTCGAAGAAATCGAAGACGGCTCCTATGACCATCCACGCCAGGGCCCATTCGAAGTCGTGGCGGAAGGCAAAATAGGTAGCGATGCAACCCGAGATGAGGTTGCAGCAGGTGATGCTGTTGGGGATATGTTTCTTGATCATAAGCAGTAAAGCTTCATCATATCATTTAGCTCATATAGCAGAAAAATCCTATTCCTATCTTATTAGGAGAAAAGTTTTATCCTACTCCTATTTCTATGGCAGGAAAGTTTTTTCCAATCCTATAGCAGAAAAGCTTCGTCCTATTCCTATAGCAGGCCGGCTTTATCCTATCCTATTAGCAGGAAGGCTTCGTCCTAAGCCAACGCCTCAGGTATCTGGAGGCCAGACGCCAAGGGTGGGCCGCCCCAGGGGTGGGGGAGAGGACTACGTTTTTTCTCTACGGACTACGCTTTCTCCACGGGTTTGAGGCGCGCGATGACGGTCTGGTCGCCCGTAGTCGCCTGTCCCATCTTCACACAGACCTCGGAGTCGATAGGCAGATAGACGTCCACGCGGCTGCCGAGCTTGATGAAGCCCAGGTGCTCGTCGATGTAGCAGTCCTCGCCATCCTTGGCATAGGTGACGATACGACGCGCCACGGCACCCGCGATCTGGCGGCAGAGCACGTCGCGGCCGTCGGGGATGGTGATCATCACGTCGGCATGCTCGTTCTCCTCGCTGGCCTTGGGGAGCCAAGCCTTGTGGAAGTTGCCATTGAAGTGCTTGACAAACTTCACCACGCCGTCCACGGGAAACCAGTTGGCGTGGACGTTGAAGAGGCTCATAAAGATGCTGATCATCAGGCGGCGGTCGTGGAAGTACTCATTCTCCTCCACCTCCTCGATGACGACGATCTTGCCGTCGGCAGGCGCCACCACGATATGCTCCGTGTCCTCGATGTTGAGGTAGCGGATCGGGCAACGATAGAAGTTGAGCACGATACAATAGACGGGGACCATGATGACGAGGAACGCCCAGAAAGGAATCTTGGTCGTCAGGGCAAACCACAGAATGGCGGCCACCAGGGCAATGCCGATTCCACCATACAACAACTGGTCCGTGCCCTCACGATGAAGACGGATTTTCTTGAGTTTCTTTATTCTCTTTCCCATGTCGGAAGGTTTACATTTTCATGAATAATGTGCAAAGTTATATACTTTTTGTCAGTTATGCAAATTAACACTTCAACTTTTCGGCCCAAGAGGCCGTGATTCCATTTTTTTTATCTACATTTGCACGTGAAATACGAAAACTGATGGAAGACTTCATACATTTGCACGTCCATACGCACTACTCCATCCTTGACGGCCAGTCGAAGGTAGCCAACCTCGTGAAGAAGGCCGTCGGGGACGGCATGAGGGGCATGGCCATCACCGACCATGGCGTGATGTATGGCGTGAAGGAGCTGGCCGACTGCTGCGCCAAGGTCAACAAGGAGCGCAAGGCGGAGGGCCTCGAACCCTTCAAGCCAATCTTCGGATGTGAGATGTATGTCGCACGACGCACCAAGGAGGACAAGGACAAGGCTATGGGAGACAATAGTGGCTACCACCTCGTCGTCCTGGCCAAAAACTACAAGGGATACAAAAACCTTATTAAATTGGTATCGCGCGCGTGGGTGGACGGCTACTACTACAAGCCGCGCACGGACCGGGCCGACCTGGAGCGCTACCACGAGGGACTGATCGTCTGCTCGGCCTGTATAGCCGGCGAGGTGCCACGCAAGATCCTCGACGGAGACCTGGAGGGCGCGAGAGAGGCCGCACAATGGTATCACGACCTCTTCGGCGACGACTACTATCTGGAGCTCCAGCGCCACGAGGTGAAGGACCCCTCGGTCGTGGCCAACCGCGAGACCTTCCCCCTGCAGCAACGCGCCAACCGAGAACTCATACGGCTGGCTAAAGAACTGGGCATCAAGCTCGTCTGCACCAACGACTGTCACTTCGAAAACCGCGAGACGGCCGAGGCCCACGACCACCTGCTCTGTCTCTCCACCCAGGAGGACCTCGACGACCCCAACCGCATGCGCTACTCGAAGCAGGAGTGGTTTAAGACGCGGGAGGAGATGAACGAGGTCTTTGCCGACGTGCCCGAGGCCCTCGCCAACACGATCGAGGTGCTCGACAAGGTGGAGATCTACGACATCGACCACGGACCCATCATGCCCTTCTTCCCCATCCCCGAGGAATTCGGAACGGAGGAGGAGTGGCGACAGAAATATTCCGAGCAGGACCTCTACAACGAGTTCACTTCCGACGAAAAGGGACAGAACCAGCTCTCGCCCGAGGAGGGACAGAAGGTCATCGACCGACTCGGAGGCTACGACAAGATCTACCGCATCAAGTTTGAGGCCGACTACCTGGCGAAGCTGGCCTACGAGGGCGCCCGCCGCCTCTATGGCGAACCCCTGGAGGAGCGCGTCTGCGAGCATATCAACTTCGAGCTCCACGTGATGAAGACGATGGGTTTCCCGGGCTACTTCCTCATCGTCCAGGACTTCATCAACGCGGCCCGTACCGAACTGGGCGTGATGGTGGGACCGGGACGTGGATCGGCAGCAGGATCCGTGGTGGCCTACTGTCTGGGCATCACCCAGATAGACCCTCTGAAATACGACCTCCTGTTTGAGCGATTCCTCAACCCCGACCGCGTCAACCTGCCTGATATCGATACCGACTTCGACGACGACGGCCGCGGAAGGGTCCTGAGATGGGTGATGGACAAGTATGGCGAGGACAACTGCGCCCATATCATCACCTATGCCACCATGGCCACGAAAAACTCCCTCAAGGACGTGGCCCGCGTGGAGAAGTTGCCTCTGGATCGCTCCAACGCGCTCTGCAAGGCCATCCCCGACCGACTGCCCGACGGGATGAAGATGAACCTCGCCAACGCCATCAAGTGTACGCCCGAGCTCCAGGATGCCGAGGTCAGCGAGGACCCGCGCGAGCGCAACACCATCAAGTATGCGAAGATGCTGGAGGGTACTGTCCGCGGCACGGGCCTCCACGCCTGCGGATTCATCATCTGTCGCGACAGGATCGACGACTGGGTGCCGGTATCGACGGCCACGGACCCCGACTTCCCCGAGATGAAGTGTAACGTCACGCAGTATGACGGCCACGTCATCGAGACCACGGGTCTGATCAAGATGGACTTCCTCGGCCTCAAGACGCTCTCGGAGCTCAAGGAGGCCTGCAAGGTCGTCAAGCAGACCACGGGCCACGTCATCGACCTGGAGAAAATACCTATCGACGACGAACTCACCTACCAGCTCTACCAGCAGGGACGCACCATCGGCACGTTCCAGTTTGAGTCGGCAGGCATGCAGAAATACTTGCGCGAGCTGAAGCCCACGGTCTTCGAGGACCTCATCGCCATGAACGCCCTCTACCGGCCGGGACCGATGGACTACATCCCCTCCTTCATCGCCCGCAAGAACGGACGAGAAAAGATCAGCTACGACATCCCCTGCATGGAGAAGTATCTCAAGGATACCTACGGCATCACGGTCTATCAGGAGCAGGTGATGCTCCTCTCCCGACAGTTGGCCAACTTCACCCGAGGCGAGAGCGACGCCCTCCGTAAGGCCATGGGAAAGAAGAAGAAGGCCATCGTCGACCAGATGAAGCCGAAGTTTATCAAGCAGGGCACGGAGAACGGCCACGACCCGAAGGTGCTGGAGAAGATCTGGGGCGACTGGGAGAAGTTTGCGAGCTACGCCTTCAACAAGTCCCACGCCACGTGCTACTCCTGGGTGGCCTATCAGACGGCCTACGTCAAGGCCCACTACCCGGCCGAGTTTATGGCGGCCCTGATGACGCGGCGATTCAGCCAGATCACGGAGATCACGAAACTCATGGAGGAGTGTAAGGCGCTCAAGATCTCCACCCTCGGACCGGACGTCAACGAGAGCCAGATCGGCTTTGGTGTCAACAAGAAGGGCGAGATACGCTTCGGACTGAGCGCCATCAAGGGCATGGGCACGCCTGCTGCCGAGGCCATCGTCAGCGAGCGCGAGAAGAACGGTCCCTACAAGGACATCTTCGACTTTGCCGAGCGCGTCAACCTGGCCAACGTCAACCGAAAGGCTTTCGAGAGCCTGGCTTATAGTGGCGGCTTCGATGGTTTCGGGGTCATGCGCGAGCAGTTCTTCACCCCCAACGCCAAGGGAGAACTCTTCATCGACCTGCTCGTGCGCTACGGCCAGAAATACCAGATGGACAAGGCCAATGCCGGACTGAGCCTCTTCGGGAGCGAAGACGTGACCGTGGTCCATCCGCCCCTGCCCAAGACGGAAAGATGGGCGGCCATCGAGAAACTCAACAAGGAGCGCGAGCTCGTGGGCATCTATCTCTCGGCCCATCCGCTCGACGAGTATGCGGTCGTGCTGGAGAACATGTGCAACACCCATTGCTCGGAGATCCATAGGGACGCCGACCTCAAGGCGCTGGAGAAGCGGGGCGAGGTGACGTTTGGCGGCATGGTGACGGCCGTCAACGAGCGATTCTCCCAACGCACGGGACAGCCCTTCGGCATCGTGACGATCGAGGACTTTGCGGGCGTGGGCGAACTGACGCTCTTCGGCCAAGACTGGTTGAGATGGAAGGCGCAGCTGGGACAGGACTTTGCCGTCTTCGTCCAGGCGAAGTGTGTGCAGCGCTTCCGCAATAGCGACGCCCTGGCCTTCCGCGTGGAGAGCGTCTCCCAGCTCTATGACGTCAAGCGCGACCGCCTCAAGAAAATCACGGTCTCGCTACCCATCGACCGCGTGGACGACAAGATGGTGGCGGAGCTCCAGACCATCATCGAGGACCATCCCGGCGACACCACCCTCATGGTCCGCCTGGCCCTGCCCGACCGCACGGCCCTCTCGCTACAGAGCCGGACCAAGACCGTCGATGTGGACCGGAGACTACTGACGGAATTGCAGTTGATGGACTTGGAGTACCACATCAACTGACATTTTGTCATTGGCATGATATTTGTGTATTAACAAACATATTCACCAAATCTAAACGAAAAGAAACAATGGAAGTAGAAATCACAAAGGACAACTTTGAGACTCTGAGAAATGGCGACCTGCCATTGGTAGTAGATCTGTGGGCCACCTGGTGCGGCCCCTGCAAGGCAATCTCTCCGCTTGTGTCAAAACTCGCTGAGGAGTACGACGGCAAGTTGGTCGTCGGCAAGTGCGACGTCGAGCAGAACGAGGACATCACCATGGAGTATGCCGTGCGCAACATCCCGACGCTCCTCTTCTTCAAGGACGGCAAGCTCGTCAACAAGCACGTGGGTGCCCCCAACGAGTCTAAGATGAGAGCCCTCTTCGACAAGCTGCTGTAAGCTGCCAACGTCTATGTCCGGGGCTGTCCCAAGGCCTTCCCTAAAGGGAAAGACGGCAGGATGGCGCGGACCAAAATCATAGGTCTGGTTTCCCCCTCGGGGTGAGGCCAGGCCTTTTTTCATGCCGATTTCTCCTTATATTCCATAATATAATAGGAAAAAAGTCAGAAAAACCATTAAACTTTCAAGTCAAAGGAAAATAGTCGGCTTTTTATTTTGCCCAATCCTTTTTTTTCACTATTTTTGCATCAAACAATTTTTACGACCAAACAATGAACGACAAGAAGTTAATGAATCGCGCAGCCGACAACATCCGCATCCTGGCTGCCTCGATGGTAGAGAAGGCGAAGTCCGGACACCCTGGAGGTGCGATGGGCGGTGCCGATTTTATCAATGTTTTGTTCTCCGAATTTTTGGTTTACGACCCTGATCAGCCCGCATGGTCCGGTCGAGACCGCTTCTTCCTTGACCCGGGTCACATGTCGCCGATGCTCTATTCGGCCCTGGCCCTTCAGGGGAAATTTACCATTGAAGACATCAAGCAGTTCCGCCAGTGGGGCAGCATCACTCCGGGACACCCCGAGCGCGACATCGAGCACGGAGTGGAGAACTCGTCCGGACCGCTGGGACAGGGACATGCCTTTGCGGCTGGTGCGGCCGTGGCAGAGAAGTTCCTTGAGGCTCGCCTCGGCCATACGCCCATGCAGCACAAGATATATGCCTACATCAGCGATGGTGGAGTGCAGGAGGAGATCAGCCAGGGCGTGGGCCGCATTGCCGGCACGCTGGGCCTGAACAACCTCATCATGTTCTACGACTCCAACGAGATCCAGCTCTCTACCGAGTGCAACGTCGTCGATACCGAGGACGTGGCTATGAAGTATAAGGCTTGGGGATGGAGCGTCATCGAGATCGACGGCAATGATGCCGACGAGATTCGCAAGGCCCTTACCGTGGCCCAGAAGGAGAAGGAGCGTCCGGTCCTCATCATCGGCCATACGGTCATGGCCAAAGGCGCGCTCCAGGCCGACGGATCCAGCTACGAGCACAACGTCAAGACCCATGGTGCTCCCCTTGGTGGCGACGCTTTCGCCAACACAATCAAGCACTTGGGTGGCGATCCCGAGAATTCTTTCGTCATCTTCCCCGAGGTAGAGAAGCTTTATAGCGATCGTCGTGAGGAGTTGCGCAAGATTGTGGCCAAGCGCCATGAGGAGGAGCGCAAATGGGCCGAGGAGCATGCCGACAAGGCTGCCCTGCTCAAGGAGTGGTTCTCAGGCAAGGCTCCCGAGGTCGATTGGAGCGGACTGGAGCAGAAGCGCGATTCTGCCACCCGTGCAGCTTCCTCAGCTTGCCTCTCATTACTGGCCGAGCAGGTGCCCAACATGATCTGCGCCTCTGCCGACCTGAGCAACTCCGACAAGACGGACGGCTTCCTCAAGAAGACCCACAACATCGTGCGTGGCGACTTTAGCGGCGCCTTCTTCCAGGCAGGTGTCTCCGAGCTGACGATGGCCTGCATGTGTATCGGTATGATGCTCCATGGTGGCGTCATCACGGCCATGGGTACGTTCTTCGTCTTCTCAGACTATATGAAACCGGCTATCCGCATGGCTGCCTTGATGCGCACGCCTGTGAAGTTCATCTATAGCCACGACGCCTTCCGCGTGGGCGAGGATGGACCGACCCACCAGCCCGTGGAGCACGAGGCTCAGTTGCGCCTCATGGAGAAGTTGCAGAACCACATGGGCGAGGATTCCGTGCGCGTCTTCCGTGCTGCCGATGCCGACGAGATGACGGTCTGCTGGCAGATGGCCATGGAGAACATGGACACGCCGACGGCCCTGATCCTCTCTCGTCAGAACATCAAGAGCCTCCCCGAGGGCAACGACTATCAGAAGGCCCGCAAGGGTGCCTATGTCGTGGCCGGATCCGACGAGCAGTATGACGTTATCCTGCTGGCCAGCGGATCAGAGGTCTCCACGCTCGTCGAGGGTGCCGAGTTGCTCCGCAAGGATGGCGTCCGTTGCCGTGTCGTGAGCGTCCCGTCTGAGGGTCTCTTCCGTCGCCAGCCGGTC
>ULNT01035927.1_pt1 | contig 10971 bp, 5 predicted proteins | sample 1952001 | NCBI WGS metagenome assembly ULNT01 (sample SAMEA4835585, study PRJEB28245) | human gut metagenome | biome: gut microbiome; material: fecal sample | place: Denmark | collected 2008
CAAAGCCACGGAAAATATTATAAAAAGGACAAGGGATGTTGGGAATGGCAACGTCCCCGCCTGTTCTGTACCACAGAAGACTTGTTCACCCAATCATTCGTCATACCTTATATTATACCCATGCTGGAAAATGCGGGAGCCATAGTTTATACCCCTCGTGAACGTGACTGGCAACGCAATGAGGTGATTGTGGATAATGATACCCATCCCCAAGGTTGCATCTATCAGGAGATAAAAAGCCGGAAAGGTAAATGGAAAACCGCCCCCACCCCGGCATTCGCTCAAAAACGATTGGTTTACCGGGACGGACAAAATCCTTTTGAAGAAGGTACAGCCCGCTTTGCCTCCACCGAGAAAAAACCGGAAAAAGCCTTTGCACAATGGATTCCCCATATTCCCGAAACAGGAAAATATGCCGTCTATGTGACTTATCAGACTTTACCCGGAAGTGTGAGTGACGCTAAATATCTGGTTTTCCATAAAGGGGGTGTCACCGAATTTCTGGTCAACCAACAAATAGGGGGAGGAACCTGGGTTTATCTGGGCACTTTTGAATTCGACAAAGGAACCAACGATTACGGTATGGTGATACTAAGTAATGAGAGCAGACAAAAAGGAGTGGTATGCGCCGATGCCGTCCGTTTTGGCGGAGGAATGGGAAACATATCGCGCGGTGGAAAAACCAGCGGCCTGCCCCGTTATCTGGAAGGGGCACGCTATGCCGCACAATGGTCGGGTTTTCCTTATTCGGTTTACAGTCCCAGCGAAGGTAAGAATGACTATACCGATGATATAAACGCCCGCAGCCGGATAATAAACTATCTCAGCGGAAATTCTGTGTACAATCCAAAGGAGAAAGGATTGGGCGTTCCTTTTGAAATGACCTTGGGAGTGCACAGCGATGCAGGTTTTTCCAAAGAAGATGATTTAATAGGCACGCTGGGTATCTATACCACCGATTATAATAGCGGTAAACTGAACGCCGGTATCTCCCGTTATGCTTCCCGCGACTTGGCGGACATGGTACTGACCGGTCTGCAACAGGATATCTCCGCCCAATTCGGTATCCGGTGGCAACGCCGCAGCCTGTGGAACCGCAATTACAGCGAAACCCGTCTGCCTGCCGTTCCCTCGATGATTCTGGAACTCCTCTCCCATCAGAACTTCGCCGATTTGAAACTAGGACACGATCCGCGTTTCAAGTTTACCGTAGGACGTTCTGTTTACAAATCCATACTAAAATACCTGAGTACCATGCATGGGACGGATTACGTAGTCCAACCTTTACCGGTAAATAACTTTGCCATTCACTCCGGAAGTAGGAAAAACACCTTCCAACTAACTTGGCAAGCGGTAGACGACCCGTTGGAACCGACTGCCAAAGCTCAACAATACATTGTCTATACCCGTCTGGGGCATGGTGGATTTGACAATGGAACGTTAGTACGCGGTACTGAATATACCTTCGAAGCCGAACCGGGACTGGTATATAGTTTCAAAGTAACCGCAGTCAACAAGGGCGGAGAAAGTTTTCCTTCCGAAATCCTGTCAGCCTATCAGGCAAAGAAAAGTAAAGGAACAATCTTGATAGTCAACGGATTCGACCGTTTAAGCAGACCTGCTACCGTAGGATCTCCTTTCTTGCAAGGCTTTGACTTGAATACGGATCCGGGAATACCTTATATAAATACACCCGCCTTCTGCGGAACGCAACAAAGCTTCGACCGCAGCCGCATAGGACGGGAGACTAAAGACGGGCTGGGATATAGCGGCAGCGAACTGGAAGGAATGTTGATAGCCGGAAATACTTTCGATTATCCGTTCATTCATGGAAAAGCCATCCAGGCAGCCGGAGGATACTCTTTTGTATCGTGTAGTGATGAAGCCGTTGAAAATGGTTTTGTCCGGCTGGCAGATTACCCCATTACAGACCTGATATTCGGAGCCGACAGGCGTCCTTTCTCCCACACATTGCAACAGTTGCTCACAACCTATTGTCAAGGAGGCGGCAACCTGATGCTCAGCGGCTCGTATATAGGAAGCAACATGAACAGTCCCACAGCACTGAACTTCACCGAAAACATATTAAAATATAGTTTCGGAGGCAGCATGATAAATTCCACTTCGGGAGAAATATATGGAGCCAACACCCGTTTCAGTATTCCCCGCACTATCAACGAGCAAACATACGCCGTACCCGCTCCCGACTGTCTGACCCCGATAGCCCCTGCTTACTCCGCTTTTGTATATAATCCGGGCAGTTACAGTGCCGGTATCGCCTATAAAGGCAAATATCGGACTTTTGTCCTGGGTTTCCCCTTTGAAAGCATTCAGGGAGTGAAGGAAAGAGCACGGGTAATGAGTGCCATCCTGGGCTTCTTTGGCAGCAAGTGATATTTTTAAACGAAAATAAAAGGGCAAATAAGAGGTTATTTCATAAAAACGCCTAACTTTGTCCGTATAAACCATTAAAATAAAACGACTATGTACACTATACAGACTAATGCCTCCGGCACACGCAGCATGGAAATCTCAGAAGAGAACCTGCAAACTATTGAGAAATATGCTTTATTCCAGCATCTGATAGACAGCAACGGTATCGTGGACGAGTCGGTGCTGGAGAAACTGAAGTTGAATATCCGTTCACTGATAACCAGCGAGGAAGGAAACAATAAAGAGCTGCTCGACCTTTGTATTGATGTAATTTATCATAATAACATGAAAGCTTTCGGACTTCATCAACTCATTCTGCTTTATATCCAATGGGAGAAAGAGAAAAATAAAGATGAAGAAGAGATATAATAAACAATCTCTGTGTTCTCTGTAGCAAAACAAAAAAAACAGTATTTATCATTGAAAGAATACAAACTTACAGACTGGTTGCCGACAACCAAGAAAGAAGTAGAGATGCGCGGATGGAATGAACTGGACGTAATCTTGTTCAGCGGTGACGCCTACGTAGATCATCCTTCATTTGGTCCGGCAGTAATTGGAAGATTATTAGAGGCGCAAGGTTTGAAAGTGGCCATTGTGCCTCAACCCAACTGGCGTGATGACCTGCGCGATTTTAAGAAGCTGGGACGTCCACGCCTCTTTTTCGGTGTGTCCGCCGGATGTATGGACAGCATGGTAAACAAATACACTGCCAACAAGCGTTTGCGCAGCGAGGATGCTTATACTCCCGACGGCCGCCACGACATGCGTCCCGAATATCCCAGCATCGTTTATACACAGATTTTAAAGAAAATCTATCCCGACGTACCTGTCATTCTGGGAGGTATAGAGGCATCTTTGCGCCGTGTCACCCATTATGACTACTGGCAGGACTGCCTGCGTAAATCAATTCTGATAGATTCCGGAGCCGATTTATTGATCTATGGAATGGGAGAGAAGCCGATTACGGAACTTTGCAAGAGAACGAAAGAAAGCAAAGACAGTCAGGACGGAGCCCATCTACCCTTACAAAAGGATATTCCCCACGATATACCACAAACGGCTTACCTTATCCGTAAGAAAGGATCAGTTCCGTCCGAGCACTCTGTAATTGAGTGTGTGAACGAAAAGCCAGACATCATCCTACACTCTCATGAAGCATGCCTGAAAGATAAAAAGAAACAAGCCGAGAACTTCCGCTTCATTGAAGAGGAAAGCAACAAGTACGAAGCCTCCCGCATCTTGCAAGATACAGGCAATGAAACAGTAGTAGTCAATCCGCCTTATCCTCCAATGAGCCAAGGCGAACTGGATCATTCTTTTGATTTGCCCTATACGCGTATGCCTCATCCTAAATATAAAGGAAAACGCATTCCCGCATTCGACATGATTAAATTCTCGGTCAATCTGCACCGTGGTTGTTTTGGCGGATGCGCCTTTTGTACCATTTCCGCCCATCAAGGGAAATTTATTGTAAGCCGAAGTAAAGAGAGTATCTTAAGAGAAGTGAGAGCCATAACTGAAATGCCTGATTTCAAAGGCTATCTGAGTGACTTGGGAGGACCTAGCGCCAACATGTATGCCATGCGTGGTAAAGATGAGAAAATTTGCCGGCGATGCAAACGGCCGTCATGTATCCATCCCAAAGTATGTCCCAATTTGAACACGGACCATCGCCCCTTATTGGATATTTATCATTCGGTAGACGCACTTCCCGGTATCAAGAAAAGCTTTATCGGAAGCGGTGTACGCTATGACCTGTTACAATATCAAAGCAAAGATCCGGCAGTAAACCGAAGTACGGCTGAATATACCCGCGAACTGATAGCCCATCATGTCAGTGGGCGCTTGAAAGTGGCTCCGGAACATACCAGCGACCAAGTGCTGCAAATCATGAGGAAACCTTCGTTTTCACAATTTTATGACTTCAAAAAGACTTTCGACAAAATAAATAAGGAGTTGAATATGCGGCAGCAGATTATACCTTATTTTATAAGCAGCCATCCCGGATGTACGGAAGAAGATATGGCAGAACTGGCAGTGATCACCAAGAAATTGGATTTCCATCTGGAACAAGTACAGGACTTTACTCCTACTCCGATGACTGTAGCCACTGAAACCTGGTACACAGGTTATCATCCATATACGTTGCAACCGGTATTTTCCGCTAAAACACCAAAAGAAAAACTGGCTCAACGGATGTTCTTTTTCTGGTATAAACCCGAAGAACGACGTGCTATCATCAATGAATTGCGCAAAATAGGACGCGCTGATCTGATAGATAAGCTGTATGGTAAATACAAAGCCTGAGTTTTAAATTCACCACAGATTATACAGATTTGATCTGTGGTGAAACTGTTTTTTAACGTCTTGTTTACCTTTCATCGTGTTTTGACGAAACACAGGAACAGGTACATGTGTTCCAAGTTACAGATATTGATATTTATTCCCCCCTAAACTTAATTAGAAAAGCACCGCAAATATTAATTGATAAAAATACGACCTATCCTATTGAATATCATTTATTTTTTGCTATCTTTGGGCAAAACCAACTTTTAAATCAATACTGCGTATGGAAACGTATCTATTCTGGATTGTGCCCATTGCCTCCCTCTTGGCATTGGTACTTGCATGGTATTTCTACAAACAAATGATGCTTGAAAGCGAAGGAACTCCGACGATGGAGAAAATCGCTTCTTATGTGCGCCAGGGCGCCATGTCCTATCTGAAACAACAATACAAGGTGGTAGGGCTGGTATTTCTGGGATTAGTTATTCTGTTTTCTATCATGGCATACGGCTTCAACTTACAAAATCCGTGGGTGCCCATTGCTTTTCTTACCGGCGGTTTCTTCTCCGGACTGTCCGGCTTTTTAGGAATGAAAACGGCTACATACGCTTCTGCACGTACCGCCAATGCCGCCCAACACTCCCTGAACAAAGGACTGCGTGTAGCTTTCCGTAGCGGAGCTGTTATGGGGTTGGTCGTTGTCGGCTTGGGACTACTCGATATTTCTTTCTGGTACATATTATTGGACTATTGCATTCCCACAGACGCCTTGAACCCTTCTGCTAAATTATGTGTCATCACAACCACCATGCTTACCTTTGGTATGGGAGCCAGCACACAAGCACTTTTCGCCCGTGTAGGAGGTGGAATCTATACCAAGGCAGCCGATGTAGGTGCCGACCTGGTAGGTAAAGTGGAAGCCGGTATTCCGGAAGATGACCCCCGCAATCCCGCAACCATTGCCGATAATGTGGGAGACAATGTAGGTGACGTAGCCGGAATGGGCGCCGACCTGTACGAATCCTATTGCGGCTCTATTCTAGCTACCGCCGCTTTAGGTGCTGCCGCTTTTATTGGCTCGGATGATACCGTGATGCAGTTTAAAGCGGTTATCGCACCTATGCTGATTGCGGCAGTGGGTATCGTTCTCTCTATCATCGGTATTTTTGCCGTCCGTACTAAAGAAAATGCAGGAATGAAGGAATTACTCGGATCATTGGCCACAGGAACCAATTTAAGTTCGGTACTGATTGTCGTTGCCACTTTCCTTATCCTCTGGGCATTAGGTTTGGAAAATTGGGTAAACATTTCCTTTGCTGTGGTAGTGGGATTAATAGTAGGTATCGTTATCGGCCGTTCCACCGAATATTATACTTCTCAATCGTATAAACCCACACAACGGTTGGCCGAAAGTGGAAAGACCGGTCCGGCCACCGTTATCATTTCCGGTATCGGACTAGGTATGGTTTCCACCACCATCCCTGTACTGGCAGTAGTAACCGGTATCATCTTGTCCTACTGGCTCGCTTCAGGATTTGATTTTGCCAATATTTCCATGGGATTGTATGGCATCGGTATCGCTGCCGTAGGTATGCTTTCGACATTAGGAATCACCTTGGCTACCGATGCTTACGGACCGATTGCAGACAATGCTGGCGGTAACGCTGAAATGAGCGGACTGGGCAAAGAAGTACGCAAACGTACTGACGCCCTCGACTCGTTAGGTAACACGACTGCCGCTACAGGCAAAGGTTTTGCCATCGGCTCCGCAGCTCTGACCGGACTGGCCCTGCTGGCATCCTATGTAGAAGAAATCCGTATCGGATTAACCCGGTTGGGGCAAACCATTCTGGAATTACCAAACGGCATTACCGTAGATGTTCATAACGCCAGTTTCACTGACTATATGCTTTATTACGATGTAACCCTGATGAACCCCAAAGTGCTAAGCGGCATGTTTTTGGGCAGTATGATGGCATTCCTGTTCTGCGGTCTGACCATGAACGCCGTAGGCCGAGCAGCCGCTCACATGGTAGAGGAGGTGCGTCGCCAGTTCCGTGAAATAAAAGGGATTCTGACAGGAGAGGCAGAACCCGACTATGCCCGTTGCGTACAAATATCCACCAAAGGAGCACAACGTGAAATGGTATTCCCCTCTCTACTGGCTATCATTGCCCCTATCGCTACCGGACTGATTTTTGGTGTTCCCGGTGTTATCGGTCTGCTGATAGGTGGTTTGTCCTCGGGCTTCGTTCTTGCCATTTTTATGGCCAATGCGGGAGGCGCATGGGATAATGCGAAAAAATTTATAGAAGAAGGTAATTTCGGAGGTAAAGGAAGCGAAGTACACAAAGCAACGGTTACCGGTGACACAGTAGGTGATCCGTTTAAAGATACATCCGGACCCAGTTTGAACATTCTGATTAAACTGATGAGTATGGTCGCCATTGTAATGGCCGGACTGACAATTGCTTGGAGTTTGTTCTGATAGAAAAACGGAAAGCCGCTTCGGAGGAGGCGGCTTTCTAATTTTAAAAAAGATTCTGATAAACTATTTTTAAAACTTCCCCAACACTTCCATCATTGCCGGACGACGTTTGTATTTTATCCGGAACTCTGCCACCAAGCTTTTCACAACAGCCTGTCCACCGTTTAGTTTACGTATGCAGGATAATACCCGTGCTATAAATTCATAATGCTCCCGTCCCAGATTCCGTTCAGCATAATCATTCAATAAAGAAGTATATATAGCAATCAATTTCTCAGAATGAGTGTCCTTCAAATAATGGGCATATTTCATCAATGCTTCCAACTGATTGTATCGGACTGACGACAGCAAAGAGAACAAGCTGTCATTATCCTTTTCTTTCACATAAATTTCAGCCTTATCATTTCCGACAAAAGAAAAATAGTCACTTAACTCGGCTTCTTTCATCATCCTATCCAGAAAACTTTTCCATTGTTCTTTCGGTACCAGAGTTTTAAGTTTGCTGTAATATATCAATTTATCACTACCCACCACAAACAACAGACGACATGTATCAATTACCTCAGAAACCCTATGAGTTATTTCATAAATATCCAATTTCATTTTCAGCCATTCACCCACAGTGCCAGAATGCATTTCTCTTTCCGCTATTTCTATTCCGTCATTCAGCAAACAAATGGCTTCATCATATTGGCAACGGGCAATCAATTTATCAACCTCCATTCTTCGTATTTCAGTCAGATAAAGATATTGACGAATCGTATCATCCGCCTTTTGTTCTTCATTCTGTTCTAACAACAGATTGACCTTACGAAGGACTAACTTATAGATATCACAGGTTCCCTTTCTTACTTCAAGAAGTTCATCAATCAATTCCAACGCTTTTTCTGCCGGTTGAATCGAAAGATTGATCTGCATCATCAATTCGTCTACATCATAAAGATCATATTCACGAAAAATAGATATTTCAGCAATCTCACGCAAGCCCTGAAGTATCTCCATCTTTTGTGCCTGAGTGGTTTTAGGATGTTCAATCACTTTCAGGAGCAAATCTCCTGCCTGTTCACAATAGTCAGAAGAAGAAATACCATCATCATACAAAAGTTCATCATCATAGTTTTCACCGATGAAACGAAGTACTTGAAGAGCTATGGCAATAGAATTATCCATAGCTTCCAAATTCAAAAAGAAATCCGCTTTCTCCAAAAAAGTGTCCATCTGATTGAAAATAGTTTTCCAGTCACGATCGTAATTATCATAACGATTGTGATAACGAGACCTTTTATGGTAACCAGATCCTTTAAAAACTTTTTGAATTTCAATTCTGTAATCTTTTCCCTTTGATGACAAAGATAGCTCCTTAGCTATGAAATGATTTGAAAGTGCCGTTTTAAATTCCAGATTCGTTGAAGCATACTCACAGATAAATTTCGAGAGTTCCTGCGGATCAATGAAAGACAACAGTCGCTGTATGTCTACCAAAGACGGACAAGGCTGCTTACCCACTTCTTTTATTTCCTCCAAAACAGGGGTTTCCTCCGCTTTGATTTTCATCTTCGAGAAAATACTATTACCCGCCTTTTTTCTATTGTCGCGAATTGCCAACAATGTCGCTACAACATGTTTGCAGATTTCTCCATCATACGGACAATCACAGTACCAGGATTCTATCTCGTTTCCATCCATAGATATCTCCACATTATAATCGTCTGTTCCTTCTACAGTCGCAGTCCATTCACCGGGTGAGATTTCTTCCAATTCGGAAACAGCGTCTGTTTCATAATACTCTTCCCCACGCATCCATATTTTATAGGGAACAAAGTTCTCAAAATTATCCAATGTAATCATGTACAATACTTCGGTATTTTTTATCGGTTCGAGTGTCCCATTGTCAAAGAACGCTCATAACATTCTGCATTCTCCAACAAACAGGTTTTGCTATTGATAGACTGTTCCATCAAAACAGCCACAGATTACCCGGATTCGCACAGGTTCAATCTTAAAGTTTTCAGCTTAAACACCCGTGTGAGCCCAAGTAACCTGTGGTAAAAAGACTTGTGATGCATTCATACCCACAAAGTCAAATTCATTACAGACTGTTCTTAGTCAAAACATTACAATTGAATTTATTCAATATCTCCACACATCTCTCCACATTAGACGGACGGATAACCACATGTGCCGTATCTCCTTGAGCAAAAGCATACATATATTCAATAAAGATATTCTCTGCTGCCAGATAGTCCAAAACTTTAGCCAAAGAACCTGCCACATTCGGGCAACTGATACATACCACATCGGTCAGCATCACGGCAAAATTCTCGGCACGAAGTACTTCCACCGCTTTTTCCACATCCGAAACAATCAGGCGAAGTATACCGAAATCAGTAGATTCCGCCATGCTGAACGCATGCATATTGATATCATACTTTGCCAATGTCTTGGTTACGTCATTTATTCTTCCGGTTTTGTTTTCCAGAAAAACAGATAATTGCTTGATTGTCATATCGCATACTTTTTTATTTTAAAATCCGATTGTCTATCACACGTTTACTCTTACCTTCACTACGGGCAATGCTATTAGGTTCCATCAGCTTCACTTCGGCACTGATGGAAAGGACACTTTTCAGTTTGTCGCTCAATGCTTTCTTCATGGCAAGCATACTTCCCATATCATCCGAGAAGAAGTCTTTGCGGACTTCCACTTGTACCTGCAAAGAGTCGAGGTTATTCTTCCTATCCACCACCAGCATATACTGAGGTTCAAACTGAGGCATATCCAAAATAACACTTTCCACCTGAGAAGGGAAAACATTGATGCCACGGATAATAAGCATATCGTCACTACGGCCTACAATACCCGACATACGGATATTGGTTCTTCCACACGGACATTCACCCTCCATCAGGGAAGTCAAGTCCTTCGTACGATAACGCAATAACGGCATCCCCTCCTTTGTCAAGGTAGTAAACACCAATTCTCCCACTTCTCCATCCGGAAGACGTTCCAGCGTTTCAGGATTAATGATTTCAGGATAAAAATGATCCTCATTGATATGCGAACCATGTTGCTCCTGACATTCGTAGGAAACACCGGGTCCCATAATCTCACTTAATCCATAAATATTATACCCTTTCAATCCCAGCCGCTCTTCTATCTCCTTACGCATACTTTCCGTCCATGGCTCGGCTCCGAAAGCTCCGATACGGAGATTGATATCATTCTTGGTCAATCCCATACGTTCCACCACTTCTGCCAGATAAAGAGCGTATGAAGGAGTACAGGCAATTCCCGTTATACCCAAGTCGCGAATCAGACGGACATGCTTTTCCGTATTTCCTGTAGAAGCCGGGATAACAGTCGCCCCCAGATTCTCCACCCCATAATGTGCGCCCAACCCGCCTGTAAACAAGCCATAGCCATAACTGACAGAAAAGGTATCATTACGGGTAACCCCGTATGCTGAAAGACAACGTGACATCACTTCGGACCATACAGACAAGTCACGACGCGTATATCCCACAATGGTAGGATTCCCGGTTGTTCCCGAAGAAGCGTGCACACGTACAATTTCCGAAGCAGGAGCAGCCTGAAGACCATATGGATAATTATCACGTAAATCCTGCTTGGTAGTAAAAGGAAGTTTTACGATATCTTCGATAGTCTGGATATCATCCGGAGACAAATCCATCTCCTGCATCTTGTTACGATAAAAAGGAACATTATGATAAACCAAGTTCACCAACTTGTTCAGACGTTT
>ULNT01013406.1_pt1 | contig 10939 bp, 8 predicted proteins | sample 1952001 | NCBI WGS metagenome assembly ULNT01 (sample SAMEA4835585, study PRJEB28245) | human gut metagenome | biome: gut microbiome; material: fecal sample | place: Denmark | collected 2008
AAGCCCAGCGCAAAGCGCTGAGCTTCAATTTGTTTGCGGAGAGAGAGGGATTCGAACCCCCGGACCCGTTAAGATCAACGGTTTTCAAGACCGCCGCATTCGACCACTCTGCCATCTCTCCAATGTCGAATTTTATTTCACCCACTCCGGTTTTTTGTGAAGTGGAACGCAAAGGTAAGGATAATTTTTGAAAAAACAAGGGTAGGAGGTTGTTTTTTTTTGAATCATAATGAGAACTCCTGCAAAAAATGGGTTTTAACAGACACGATAATCGCGGTTATAGATGATTGTGCGAAAAAAATAGTAACTTTGAAAGATGTAATCATACTTTCAGAAAAGCGGCGTCAAGTATTCGAGAAACGCAGGCTTGAGGGGAAGACGGTGGACCAGATTGCAGAGGAAATGAATCTTTCTCCCAAAACGGTGGAAAGGCATCTTACATTGGCTCTGAAGGATTTGCGACATGTGATTTCATAAACACAAAAACTATAGACAATGTTTTCTTTACTGCTTATCGCACTGCTGCAGTTGCAGCCGATACAGATGCTCCGGGAAGATCCGGACAGGGCGGGAGTGAACACCCATCCTTATGAATTCAAGGAAATGCAGGTAACACCGGCTCCTAAGGGGTATAAACCTGTGTACATCAGTCATTACGGACGCCATGGCTCCAGGACGAACTGGGGACTCTCGAATTACACTTATGTAATCGACATCCTGGAAAAGGCGGACGGCGCCGGCATTCTTACGTCGGAAGGCGAAGGACTTCTGCAGGAGGCGAAGAAGGTGGCCGAAGTTCATCACGGAGCAAACGGGCATCTGACCCGCCTTGGCGAGAAAGAGCACCGGATGATAGCGGAAAGGATGTACAGGAACTATCCGGAAGTGTTCCGCAAGGGAAGCGGACTGATAAGAGTAGAAAGCAGTACCGTGCACCGTTGCCTTGTCAGCATGGCCAACTTCGTGGGCGAACTCATCCGTCTGCAGCCGGGACTTCAGTTCGAGATAGACAGTGATGATGTCATAATGTCGTATATCAGCAACGGAGCCTCCAAAGAACAGAATGAGGCTTCGAAAGTGATGCTTGAGCCACTGAAGCATGTGCAGACTGATACCGTGAATGTCATGGCGTCATTGTTCACTGACCCGCAGGCTGCAAGGCAGTTCGTGCGCAATGCGGACAAGTTCCAGACGAAAATCTGGGAGGTCGCCAGAATCGCACGGTCATCAGGAGTCGAGACCAATGTTTACAGGCATTTGCCGGAAGACGTCATCTACAAATGGTGGGACTACAGCAACCGCGAACTTTATATCAGGCACGGGAACTCCGTGGAATTCGGAAAGGAAAGGATGAAGAACACGGAACCTCTTGTCAATGACATTGTCGCGAAAGCTGACGAGGCCCTGGCATCCGGACATTATGCGGCTGATCTTAAGTTCGGTCACGACTATCCGCTCATGGCATTGGCCGGATACCTGCATCTGAGCGGAGTGGGCGAGAGACTGTCCTTCGATGAGATACCGCAGAAATGGAATGATCCGATGAACATCCCTCTTGCGTCAAATCTCCAGATGATATTCTACCGGAGCCGCAAGTCGCCGGACGTGCTGGTCAAGTTCGTGTATAATGAGAAGGAACGCACCATCGCGGAACTGGAGGCTGTCTCCGGAGTTTACTACAAGTGGGAAGATGTCAAGAAGTTCATTGACGGAAGAAAATAAGTTTATAAGAAAAATATCATGATGAAAAGCAGAATGTTGGCGACAGCAGTCGCTTCTGTGACAATGCTTGCTATGGCATTTGTCGCAAACGCCGGACAGCCGGAGAAAGATGGATTGGTATATCACGATGCCACGGAATTTTTGATCGGAGGAAAAGCCACTCAAGCAACATTGACCCCTTATGACAGGCTTCCTGCCTCTTATGAAAAGACCACAAGGCCTGAACTTTGGAGACACGGACGTCATTCTGCGGGTATCTATGTGCGTTTCCGCACGGATTCCCCGATTATCAAGGCCAGATGGACTTCGCTTTACGGAGCGTACATGAACCACATGGCCCCGTCCGGAATCAGAGGCCTTGACCTCTATGTGCTCGACGAGGGAAAATGGTATTTCACCGGCGTAGGCAGACCTTCAAAGAATGACAAGACTTCGGAGTATGTGCTCGTGAAGAACATGGAGCGCAAGGAACGTGAGTACATGATCTATCTGTCTCTGTATGACGGAGTCACATCTCTTGAAATCGGTGTGGACAAGGCCAGCGTCATCGGCAAGCCTCAGGTGGACAGTCCGAGAAGAGGATGCCCGATAGTGATGTACGGCACAAGTATCCTCCAGGGAGGCTGCGTGTCACGTCCGGGGATGGTTCATACTTCATTGATAGAGAGGGCTCTCGATATGGAAGTCATCAACCTCGGCTTCAGCGGCAATGCCCTCCTCGACTTGGATATCGCCCAGATGATGGCATCGGTGGAGACCCCAGCCGTCTATGTGCTGGACAATGCCCCGAACTGCAGGGCTGACCGTATCAATGCCCACAGTGTGGAATTTTTCCGTGTCCTCCGCGATGCACATCCTGACGTTCCGGTGGTTATCGTGGAGCATCCGCTTTATCCGACAATGCGTCTGGACATTGGCGAGCGCGAGGATATCATAGCAAGGAACAATGCCCAGAAAGCGTTCTATGAAACGCTCCGCAAGTCGGGCGAGAAGCGTGTATATTATGTTTCCGCTGAGAAACTCCTGGATGAAATGAAAGAGGGAACCGTGGATGGCGACCATTTCACCGACCTCGGCGTGACCTATTATGTGAAGGCAGTCCTGCCGACAATCAAGAAAGCGCTCAAGGCTTCTCCCAACAAGGTCGGAAAGTAATCTCCTAAAATGATTTTATAAAATATTGCACTCCGGCTTTTTGGTTATGCCGCGAATTAAGAGTATATTTGTGCCGCTTTACAGCAGATACAGATATACTCTTATATTATTATATGAACCGAACGCGAAAATCTTTGATTGTATGAAAGTCGGAATCATAATGGGCTCCACCAGTGACTACGAAGTTATGTCCGGAGCCGAAGAAATGCTCAAAGCGCTCGATATCCCATTTGAAAAGAGGGTTGTAAGCGCGCATAGGACACCAGATCTTATGTACGAGTATGCGAAGACTGCTAAAGCAAGGGGCATCAGTGTCATCATCGCCGGAGCCGGCGGGGCAGCTCACCTGCCTGGAATGGTGGCAGCCATGACTACACTTCCTGTTATCGGTGTCCCGGTCAAATCACGAGCCCTGAACGGCTTGGACTCACTTCTTTCGATAGTTCAGATGCCTGGTGGCGTGCCTGTTGCGACAGTGGCCATCAACGGTGCCAAGAACGCAGCCCTGATAGCTGCCTCGATACTTGCACTGCAGGATGAGGGCGTATCTGCAAGACTTGAAAAATTCCGACAGGAACAGACGGACTCCGTTCTTAAAGCTGAAATCTAAACCATAATCAGATGACAAGAAAAATAGGCATAATCGGAGGCGGGCAACTCGGTCTTATGATCGCAGAGGAAGCCCACCGCCAAGGTGCCGCTGTCTATGCGCTGGACCCGTCTCCGGATGCTCCGGCATTTGCAGAATGCGACGGCCATATAGTAGCAGCCTACGATGACCTTGAAGCGTTGGAAAAACTCGGTGACATGACCGACGTGCTCACCTACGAGTTCGAGAATGTTCCGGGTGACATCCTTCGCCACCTGGAGGGAAAATACAATATCCCTCAGGGCATTGCACCGCTTTTCGATTCCCAGGACAGACTGCGCGAGAAGAACAATGCGAAACGTCACGGACTTCCCGTGCCTGAATATATTCCGCTTCCGGCCTGCTCTTCCGACGAGGACTGCGCCGAGGTTCCAAGTCAGCTGACCGACGAGCAACGCATAGAGGAACTCACTGCAGCCGTGAAGAAAATCGGTATGCCTTGTGTGCTCAAAACCAGAAGACTTGGCTATGACGGTCATGGTCAGGCAGTTATAAAATCAGAAAATGATATTGCAGCAGCTGCTGACATGCTCCGCGTCCCTTGCATCCTCGAAGCGTTCATCCAGTTCGACTACGAGTGCAGCGTGATTCTGGTAAGAGACGGAAAAGATACCGTCCATTTCCCGATAGGCCGCAATGTCCACAAAGGCGGAATCCTCGACCTGTGCATCGTGCCGGCCGGGACACTGTATGAAACTGCCGGCGGAAAGAAGCCTGCGGAAAACCAGCTCTGCAGCCGCATTGTCAATGCCTGTGAGCATTTTATGGAGGGATGCGACTATCGCGGAATTCTCGCCATCGAGCTGTTCGTCAAGGGCAATGACTTCATTTTCAATGAAATGGCTCCGCGTCCTCACAACAGCGGACACTATACCATAGAGGGATGCACTTCATCCCAGTACACTGAACTCTGTCATTTCCTGCTCGGAAAAGCATTGCAGAAGCCAGAACTGGTGGCGCCGACAGTGATGAAAAACATTCTGGGGCAGGACCTTGAAGCAGCGTGGAAAATCATTGACACAGCCCATGCGGAGCATTGGCAGAATCCTGCGTCGGTCCCTGTGAGCAATTCGGCGAAGAGGGAGAATGCGTATTGCGGCGAGGCCGGCAGGGGAGTGTTCGTGCATATATACGGCAAGACGGAATCGCGCCCGAAACGCAAGATGGCCCATATCACATTCGTGCCGATGACATTGGCGGAATATGAAAAAGACTGGGCGGACAAATTCGTAAAATAAAAAACAAATATACAGATGGCAAACTACCGGATTTTTGTAGAAAAGTATCCTGAATTCCAGGTGGAGGCAGGCAGCCTCAAGGCAGAGCTGAATGAGAACCTTCAGCTTGACCTTCAGTCACTTAGACTTCTCAATGTCTATGACCTCTTCGGATTTACTCCTGAGCTCCTCGAAAAGAGCCGTTACAGCGTGTTCGGAGAAATCGTAACCGACAATGTCTCAGATGAATGTGACCTGACAGGAACCAAATACATCGCAGTGGAATATCTCCCTGGACAGTTCGACCAGAGAGCGGCTTCTGCAGTGGACTGCGTGCACCTCATTGACCCGAAAGCCGACGTCCATATCAAGAGTTCCAAGCTCATTGTCCTGAACGCGGATGTCGATGAGCAGACCATCGCCAAAATCAAGCATTACTATATCAATGCTGTGGAGTCCCGTGAGAAAGACCTCAGCAAACTCACTGATACTGAGCATGCTGCGGTAAAGCCGGTGCCGGTACTCGAGGGTTTTGTCAATATGAAGGAAGAGGACCTGGAGCCGTTCTGCCGCAAGATGGGACTGGCTATGAATGCCGATGACCTTCGTGAGGTGGTGAAATACTTCACGGAAGAAGGCCGCGACCCTAACGAGACTGAACTCCGCATATTGGATACATACTGGAGCGACCATTGCCGTCACACTACTTTCACCACCGAACTTGAAGAAATCGGGGTGGAGGAGTCCTTCATGAAAGAAGAAATAGACGGTACATTGAACCTCTACCTGAAAATGAGAAAGGAACTCGGTCGCGAGAACAAGGGCCTGAACCTGATGGATATGGCGACAATCGGAGGCAGGTATCTGCGCAAGGCCGGTCTTCTGGACGACATGGAAGTCAGCGAGGAGAACAATGCCTGCAGCATCTACGTGGACGTGGATGTGGACGGGAAACTCGAGAAATGGCTACTCATGTTCAAGAACGAAACCCATAACCATCCTACTGAAATCGAGCCGTTCGGAGGTGCAGCCACCTGTCTTGGAGGCGCTATCCGTGACCCTCTTTCAGGACGTTCCTATGTATATCAGGCAATGCGCGTGACAGGTGCTGGCGATATCTACAAGCCTGTGTCAGAGACGCTTCAGGGCAAGCTCCCGCAGTGCGTGATTACCAAGAAGGCTGCCCACGGATATTCCAGCTACGGAAACCAGATCGGTCTCGCCACCACTCACGTAAGGGAAATCTACGATGAAGGTTATCTGGCCAAGAGACTTGAAGTCGGTGCGGTAGTCGGTGCGGTGAAAGCAGACAAGGTGCGTCGTGAGTCACCGGTGCCGGGCGACGTGGTGCTTCTTCTCGGAGGAAGAACCGGCCGTGACGGAATCGGAGGCGCTACAGGTTCATCCAAAGAGCATACTGAAGAGTCGCTCGAGACCTGCGGAAGTGAGGTCCAGAAGGGCAATGCCCCGGAGGAGAGAAAACTCCAGAGGCTGTTCCGCCGTCCGGAGGTGACTAAACTCATCAAGAAGTCCAATGACTTCGGAGCTGGCGGTGTGAGCGTGGCCATCGGAGAACTTACCGACGGTCTGGATATCTATCTGGACAGAGTGCCTGTGAAATATAACGGATTGAATGCCACTGAGTTGGCTATCAGTGAGTCGCAGGAAAGAATGTCAGTGGTGGTGGAAGCCAAGGACGAGAAACAGTTCATGGAATACTGCCACAGCGAGAACATTGAAGTAACTCATGTCGCCGACGTCACCGATACACAGCGTATGAGAATGTTCTATGGCGACAAGGTAGTGGCTGACCTCCAGAGAAAATTCATTGACAGTGCCGGTGCGAAGCATTATGCGAAAGCTGAAATCGCAGCTGTCGAGGAGAAGAATCCGTTCAGAAGAAAAGTTGAGGGAGAGTCATTGAAAGAGAAAATGGTGAACAACCTCAGCGACCCTAACGTGGTGAGCCAGAAGGGACTTATAGAGATGTTCGACTCCACGATCGGCCGCTCTACAGTGCTTATGCCTTATGGCGGAGAACTGCAACTTACTGAAACTCAGGTGTCCGTGCAGAAACTTCCTACCGACGGATATACGAATACAGCCAGCATGATGGCCTTCGGATTCAATCCGGTCATCTCCAAATGGAGCCCATATCACGGCGCGGCATACTCGATGGTCGAGGCCTGCGCGAAAGTGGTGGCAGCCGGTGCGCATTATGAGAAAATGAGGTTCTCCTGCCAGGAGTACTTCGAGAGAATGACACATTGCCCTCAAGTATGGGGCAAGCCTATGAGCGCCCTGCTCGGCTCCCTGAAGATGCAGATCGAACTCGGACTCCCGTCTATCGGCGGCAAGGACTCGATGAGCGGAACCTTCGAGCATATCAATGTACCTCCTACATTGATCTCCTTCGGAGTGACTACTGTCAATGCAGAGAAAGTCATTTCGCCTGAGCTCAAGTGGGAAGGCAACAGGCTCTATCTCGTAAAGCATACTCCGCTGAAGAACTATATGCCTGATGTAGAGCAGCTTAAAAAGAACTGGAAGTTCGTCGAAGAGCAGATTGAGAGCGGCAATGCGGTTTCCGGCTGGGCTGTCGGATTCGGCGGCGTGGCTGAAGGCCTCTGCAAGATGTCATTCGGAAACGCCTTCGGTGTGGATGTGAATCTTCCTGAAAATGAACTGTTTGACTATAGTTACGGCTCCATCATTCTCGAGACGGAGTCAGACATTGACTTCGAAAACGCTCAGTTTATCGGAATCGTGACCTCAGGAATCGACGGCGCTCTCCGTGTCAATGGAAAGAAAATCTCCATCGACGCTCTCCAGAACAGTGCCTTCGAGAAATTTGAAAAAGTATATCCGGCCACAAGCAAGCCTGACATGAAGCGCCTTCTGCCTAAGGGTATGGAGGGTGTCAAGCCGTTCAAGGCCAAGAAGATAGACCTCAAGTACAAGGGCGAGAAGATAGCGGAACCGGTGGCATATCTCCCTGTGTTCCCGGGAACGAACTGTGATTACGATACTGCAAAAGCCTTCCGCAAGGCAGGTGCAAAAGTGAAGATGAGCGTGTTCCGCAACCTTACGGAGCAGGACGTTTTCGACTCCATAGACGAGATGAAACGCAATATCGACGAGTGCCAGATTCTCGCGTTCTGCGGCGGTTTCTCTGCGGGTGACGAGCCTGACGGAAGCGGAAAATTCATTGCCAATGTCCTTAACAATGAGAAGATTGCGGCAGCCATCGAGGCTCTGATTGCACGCGGCGGACTCATTTTGGGTATCTGCAACGGCTTCCAGGCACTTGTGAAATCCGGACTTCTCCCTTACGGACATCTCGGATGCGTAACCAAGGATTCCCCGACATTGTTCCGAAACGATATCAACAGACATATCTCGCAGATGGCATTTACACGTGTTGCCAGCGTGAATTCGCCTTGGCTCAGCGGCATGAACATCGGTGACGTGTACGCGATCCCGGTCAGCCACGGAGAGGGCAAATTCGTTGTGAATGAGCAGCTTGCAAAGGAGCTGTTCGAGAACGGGCAAGTGGCGTTCCAGTATGCGGAGCCTATCGACGAGGCTGTGTCAATGGCTTCTCCGTCCAACCCGAACGGTTCGTACTACGCAATCGAGGGCATCATCAGCAAGAACGGTCAGATTCTCGGAAAGATGGGCCACTCTGAACGTTACGAGACCAATCTGTTCAAGAACATTGCTGCGAACCTGGAGCAGCCTCTCTTCGACAATGCGGTAAGATATTTCAGAGGTGAATAGACTGTTCGGATAATAAAGCGACTTGCAATATGACAAAAGAAGAAAAAATCTACGACGGAGTGTCAATAAAGATTTATGCCACGGATGACCCTGAAAAGGTAATCGTGAACTTTACTGACGACATCACGGCGTATTACAAGATAAAAAAGGCTATAATAAAGGATAAGGGCAGGTACTGCAACGGAATATCGTCAATGATTTCCAAGGTTCTGGCAGAAGCCGGTGTGCCTGTGCATTTCATTGAGAAGATTTCCGACACGGAGCAGCTGTGCAGAAAAGCGAGCGTGATTCCGATGGAAGTCATTGTCAGGAATGTGATAGCGGGATCCATGGCGCAGCGCCTCGGGCTGAAGGAAGGCATTGTCCCGTCTGAGCCGGTTTACGATATCTGCTACAAGTCAGAGGAACTCGGAGACCCGATTATCAATGATTATCACGCAGTTGTACTCGGTCTGGTGACCAAGGAGGAACTCGCTGAGATCTATGAAATTTCGAAGAAGGTCAATGATGTCCTCCGTCCCGTTTTCGACAAGGCCGGCATAATACTGGTGGATTTCAAAATCGAATTCGGCAGGCTTCCTGACGGCTCGTTGGTGGTGTCTGACGAAATTACTCCGGACAGTGCGAGGTTCTGGAACAAGGCTACAGGCGAGAAGCTGGACAAGGACCGTTTCCGTCAGGACAGCGGCAAGGTGGGAGCAGCGTATCGAACTGTATATGAGAGACTTGGAGCGATATTGAACAAGTAATCTTCAAAAAGAACTATGACAATCAAGGAAAAGATAATGAGCGGTTCCGGAATCGGGGAACCTTTCCGCGGACTTCACGAGGAATGTGGTGTGTTCGGCGTCTGGGGCGTACCGAGGGCGGCCGAAATCACATACTACGGACTGCATTCGCTTCAGCACCGAGGTCAGGAAGGTTGCGGAATAGTTTCTGTCAATGCAGAGGGTCAGCTTCGCCGTGTGAAGGGTCTGGGACTCGTTACTGAGGTGTTCAACAACGACAATCTCTCCACATTGCAGGGGAACATGGCGATAGGTCATGTCCGTTATTCCACTACAGGTGGAGGCGGAATCGAAAACGTCCAGCCTTTCCTGTTCAGACACAACTCCGGGGACTTCGCATTGGCCCATAACGGCAATATCGTGAACTCACTCCAGTTGCGTAAGTACCTCGAGGACAGAGGCAGTCTGTTCCAGTCCACTTCTGACAGCGAGATATTGGCGCACCTTATCAAGAAAGATCCGCTGGAACGCAAGAGCCCGAGAATTTTCCCGATTATGGAGGCCCTGAATATGATTGAGGGCGCTTTCGCTTTCCTGATCATGACGCAGAACAGGATTTACGCCTGCAGGGACAAATATGGCTTGAGGCCTCTTTCCATCGGCCGTATCGGGGACGGTTATGTGATAAGCAGTGAGACCTGCGCGTTCAGTACTATAGGTGCGGAATATGTGCGCGATGTCGAGCCTGGTGAAATCGTGACCATCGACCATCACGGTCTGCGTTCGAGAAAATATTCTGAATATCAGCGTCATGCGATGTGCGCGATGGAGTACATCTATTTCTCGCGTCCGGACAGCGATATCGAGAATATGAATGTCCATGCTTTCCGAAAGGAGTCCGGAAAGCTTCTGTTCAAGGAAGCGCCTGCTGATGCCGATATTGTGGTAGGTGTTCCGGATTCAAGTCTCAGTGCTGCAATGGGTTACGCTGAGGCGAGCGGTCTGCCGTATGAAATGGGTCTCATAAAGAACAAATATATAGGAAGGACATTTATCCAACCGTCCCAGGAGATGAGGGACAAGGGTGTGAAGATGAAGCTTTCGCCGGTGAGGAGTATTGTGAACGGCAAGAGGGTGGTGCTGATAGATGACTCCATCGTGAGGGGAACCACCTCCAGGAGGATTGTCAGGATGTTGCGTGAGGCAGGAGCGTCTCAGGTTCATGTCCGCATCGCAAGTCCGATGATCAAGTTTCCTTGTTTCTACGGTGTGGATATTTCCACCTATGATGAGCTTCTGTGTGCAAGGCGTACACTCGATGAGGCCAGACAGGCGATAGAGGCTGATACATTGGCCTTTATCTCGGAGGATGCGATGTACAAGGCCGGCAAGCGCGGCGACTTGTGCCTGGCTTGTTTCAACGGCAATTATCCGACGTCGCTATATGCAAGCCTCGAGGACGCCAACAAAGAAGGCAAGTTCTAGAGAGGCTTGTGCATAGGGCGTCTGTGAGAGCGCATCCCCCATAATGGGGGACAGAGGGGGAGAAATAAATAACGCGCGGAGGCCCTGGCACCACCGGTGCTCTGGAGACAACATTCGCGAGCGAAAACAGAAAAATTGAAAAACAAAAAATAAATTTGTGCAAAGTCGGCAGGAGCCGACGCTCGGGAAGACGGCAGGGAGTG
>ULNT01042403.1_pt1 | contig 10910 bp, 7 predicted proteins | sample 1952001 | NCBI WGS metagenome assembly ULNT01 (sample SAMEA4835585, study PRJEB28245) | human gut metagenome | biome: gut microbiome; material: fecal sample | place: Denmark | collected 2008
ATTATCTGATGACACCTGAGTATGACCAGATTACAAGGCGGTTCAGGGAACTCGGCCTGGACAATTCCAAAGACTCCAACATCAAGATATATTTCGTGCCGTCATATCTCAACGGTACGGACGGAGTGTTCAACATGAAGTACTACGACCTGCTCGTGGGACTTGATTTGGCATTGTTCCCGTCATATTACGAGCCTTGGGGCTATACTCCGCTCGAGAGCCTTGCGTTCCGTGTCCCTACATTGACCACGACACTTGCCGGTTTCGGCCTTTGGGTGGATACCCATTATAACAAGGAACATCCTGGTATCGAGGTGGTAAAAAGGACCGACTCCAACTATTTCGAGGTCGTGGATGCAGTCGCTTCACGAATCCGCGAGATTGCATTGGTAACAGACGAACAGAGAAAAGAATATATGGACAATGCCAAGGATGTATCATCCATCGCATTGTGGGAAAATCAGATCAAATATTATCAGGAAGCCTATTCCAAGGCAATCGACAAGGTCATTGCCGCAAATGGCGCTTATCCGGAAGTGAAAGAAAAACCAATTATGAAATACGAAAAAATTCCTGTCAGTACACCTTCTTGGAAGAGTGTTATGGTCGTCAGACATCTGCCTGACGCATTGAGTGGACTTGAGGAGCTTTCCAAGAACCTGTGGTGGTGTTGGAACGAAAGCGCCAAGGCATTGTTCAAGGCCATTGACCCTGAAATCTGGCACAACTCCGGCCATAACCCGATGGTGGTTCTGGACAAAGTGAGCCTCAAGAGGTTCAATGATCTTAGCAAGGACTCTACCTTCCTCGGTCAGTATCAGAGTGTTATGAATGAGTTCAGTGAGTATATGGCCGCAAAGGCAGACAGAAAAGATCCGTCGATCGGTTATTTCTGTATGGAATATGGTCTGGACTCTTCATTGAGCATCTATTCCGGCGGTCTCGGTATCTTGGCCGGTGACTACCTGAAAGAGACCAGCGACATGAACGTGAACCTTGTGGCTGTCGGTCTGCTCTACAGGTACGGCTATTTCACACAGGTCCTTTCAGCTCAGGGAGATCAGGTGGCAAAATATGACGCTCAGAACTTCTCCAGAATTCCGGCAAGCCCTGTTATGGACAAGGCCGGAAACTGGATGACTACCAGTGTGGCATTCCCGGGACGTACAATTACAGCCCGCATCTGGAAGGTCGCAGTCGGCAGGACAGATCTGTATCTGCTTGATACAGACTATGAAGCAAATATTGACGAGGATCGTCAGGTAACATATCACCTTTACGGAGGAGACTGGGAGAACAGACTTAAACAGGAGCTTCTCCTGGGCGTAGGCGGTGTCCGTGCTCTCCGTGCGCTCGGACTGAATCCGCAGGTATATCACTGCAACGAGGGTCACGCCGCGTTCATCGGTCTGGAAAGACTCCGCGAATATATCCAGAATGACAATCTGGACTTCCCGGAGGCTCTCGAAGTCGTAAGGGCATCTTCATTGTTCACTACCCACACTCCGGTTCCTGCCGGACACGATGCTTTTGATGAAGGCATGCTCAGAAAGTATATCGGACACTATCCTCAGCGTCTGAAGATCGACTGGGAGACAATGATGGGACTCGGCAAGATCAATGGCTCAGATGTCAATGAGAAGTTCTCCATGAGTATTCTCGCCGCGAACATTTCACAGAATGTGAACGGTGTGTCGATGCTCCACGGAAAAGTAAGCCAGGAAATCTTCTCCAACATGTATCCGGGATATCTTCCGGAGGAGCTCTACATCAGCTATGTGACCAACGGTGTGCATTATCCTACATGGGCATCCAAAGAGTGGAAAGCTATCCACGCGAAAGTGTTCGGCCCTGAGTTCCAGACACATCACTATGACAAGAAGTGCTTCGAAGGCATCTACAAGGTAGGTGACGAAGAAATATGGAATGCAAGAAAAGAGCTGAAGTCCACACTTATCAGGGTGGTCAAGGAGAAACTCTCAAATCCTGCAGTGGCGAACCACTATTCTCCACGTCAGGTGGTTACCATCAAGGAAACTCTCCGCGATGACGTGCTGACCATCGGATTTGCAAGACGTTTCGCCACATACAAGCGTGCGACATTGCTCTTCTCTGATCTCGACAGGCTCGATGCTATCGTGAACAATCCTAAGATGCCTGTGCAGTTCCTCTTCGCGGGCAAGGCGCATCCGGCAGACAAAGCCGGTCAGGATCTCATCAAGAGAATCGTGGAAATTTCCAAGCAGGACCGCTTCATAGGCAAGATAGTATTCGTTCCGGGCTATGACATTTCCCTTGCCAAGAGACTTGTGCAGGGCGTGGATGTCTGGATGAACAACCCTACAAGGCCACAGGAGGCTTCCGGAACATCAGGCGAGAAGGCAGCCATGAACGGCGTCATGCATTTCTCCGTTCTCGACGGATGGTGGGTTGAGGGATATAAGCCGGGCGCAGGCTGGGCTCTTCCTCTCAAGCGCACTTATGACGACCAGAACTACCAGAACGAGCTCGATGCTGCTACGATCTATACGACGATCGAGAACGAAATCGCTCCTCTGTACTATGACGTGGACAAGGCTACAGGCCGTTCAGCTTCATGGATTGAATATATCAGGAACACTGTCGCTCAGGTTGCCTGCAACTTCACCACGAACAGGATGCTTACAGATTACGTGAACCAGTACTATGCTCCTCAGTCAGTCAGGGCGGAAAGCCTGATTGCTGACGACTACAAGGTGGCTCGTGAAATCGCGTCATGGAAGAAACTCGTGCGCAGGGAGTGGCCTGACATCGAAGTGATCTCGTACACACAGCCGGATTCTTCATATTCGCTGTCGCTCAAGAATGTGCTCAATGCAGAGGTCGTGCTGAATATCGGTGACCTCAAGCCTGAGGATATCGGAGTCGAGATGCTCTTCGCTACGACCGACAACAAAGGAAAACTTCATATACAGGACAAGTGTGATTTCAATATCGTTGAGGCCAAGGACGGTGTGGTGAAATACCAGACATCCATCCTTCCTGAACGTTCCGGAATGTATCAGGTAGCAACCAGGATATATCCGAAGAATCCGCTTTTGCCTCACAGACAAGATTTCGGACTTGTAAGATGGTTGTAGCCACAGGATTTTTCGACGGTGTCCATCTTGGACACCGTTTTATTTTACGCACTCTGGTAGAAGAGGCAGCTGCACGTGGCGATGAAAGCATGGTCGTCACATTCTGGCCGCATCCGCGCAATGTCCTGCAGGATGATGCCAGGAATCTGCGTCTGCTTACCTCGATGGAAGAGAAGAAAGCGCTTCTGAAAAGCATTGGCGTGGACCATATCGAGGTTCTGCCGTTTTCCAAGGCATTCAGCCGTTTGACTGCGGAAGAATATCTGAAGGAATATGTCATAGGAAAGTTCGGGGGCAATGCCATCCTGCTCGGTTATGACAACAGGCTTGGTTCCGATCTCTGTACTCCTGAACAGACGGCGGCATTGGCCGAAAAGTTGGGACTGGATGTCATAAGGCCTGAATCATATACTGCGGAAGGCGGTATCGTGGTGAGTTCCACCAAGATACGTAATGCGTTGGCATCGGGGGACATTGTCCTTGCCAATTCGATGCTCGGTTATGACTATAAGCTCTTCGGAGTGGTAGTGTCCGGCAACCGCCTGGGGCATACCATCGGATTCCCGACCGCGAACATGCAGCTGTACGAGCCTCTGAAGCTCGTTCCCGGCAACGGCGTCTATCTTGTCAAGGTAGAGACACTCGGCAATGTCTATGACGGAATGTGCAACATCGGTGTCCGCCCGACTATCGGCTCAGGGAATACCATCACCATTGAAACGAACATCTTCGATTTCGATGAGGATATCTACGGTCTTGACATCCGCGTATCGTTCGTCTGCAAAATCCGTGACGAGGTGAAGTTCAATGACCTTTCCCTTCTTGCCGCGCAGCTGGAGAAGGACAGGGAGCACTGCCGGAATATTCTCGACAAAAAATGAGGGAATCCGCGTAATCCTTTGAAAATAATTACTTAACTTTACGTGGACGGGGAGAGAATAACCGCGGACAATAGCATTGAAACGTATGGATTTTCTGGATATTATATGGATTGTAGTCTGTATCGTCCTTGTGGCGGTGCCTGACTTGGTGTTCAATAATAAAAAGAAGAAATCTGCACGCGGCAGGACACGTACTTCCGGACCGATGCCGCAGATGCCTGAGAATTTCCCGATGCCTCCGATGCCGTCTGTCCCATCAGAGCCTGAGTCAATGCCGACAGAAGACGAACCTGAGGATTTTCCTGTGTGGACAGAGCCGGAAGAGATGGAGGAACCGGCTGTGCCGCAGGTGCAGGCCGTAGAGCAGCCGAAACCGGTGGCGGTAAAGGAAGTGACCAGAAGACCGGCGTCTCCCGCACCTCAGACTGACAGTAGTCCGGCGGATGACGGGAAGAAAGACGGGAAATTGCGTGTGGATCCACGTAACTTGGTGATTTACACGGCGATAATGGAGCCGAAGTTTAAAGAGATGTAGTAAAGGCATCTTTTTTGAAATTAAGGAAAATTGACTATATTTGCATAACAAGTCAAGGGTTCTGTCCGAGCGGCAGGACTCGTTTTTAATTGTATAAGCGAAACGTAATTTTTATTATTATGGCAGAAGTTCATTATATGACACAGGATGGTCTGGACAAACTGAAGAAAGACCTCGCTGATGCACTTGCACAGCGTCCTGTAATCTCGGCCGCTATTGCAGAGGCCAGAGAAAAAGGCGATTTGTCAGAAAATGCTGAATATGATGCGGCCCGTGATGCCCAGGCTCTCCTGGAGCTAAAGATCGCGAACCTCAAGAACCTTGTAGCCAATGCGAAAGTCATTGACGAGTCTCAGATCGGAACCGACAAGGTCCAGATGATGAACAAGGTGAAAGTAGAGAATATGGCGATGAAGAAAGTCATGGAATTCACCATCGTAGGAGAGACTGAGGCTGACTTCGCGCACGGAAAGCTCGCATCCACCACACCTATCGCCAAGGCGCTTCTTGGACATTCCAAAGGCGAAATCGTGGAGGCTAACGTGCCTTCTGGTGTCATGAAATTCAAGATTCTGGACATAACACTTTAGTATATGGCTACGATTTTCACTAAAATCGCCAAAGGAGAGATTCCTTCATTCAAGGTTGCCGAGAATGAAGATTACTATGCTTTTCTGGACATCAATCCTCTGGTAAAGGGACATACCCTTGTCATTCCGAAAAATGTAGAGGACGACTATATTTTCCACTTGGACGACAAGACTTATCTCGGACTTTGTGAGTTTGCGAAGAAAGTGGCATTGGCCGTTCAGGCCGCTGTCCCTTGCAAGCGTATAGGTGTCTGCGTGCTGGGACTGGAAGTGCCTCACACTCACATACATCTGGTTCCTCTCCAGCAGGAGAGCGATATCGATTTCCGAAAAGAAAAGCTCAAGCTGTCTCAGGAAGAATTCCAGGAAATAGCATCATCAATCCTTTCCGAATATGAGAAAATTAAATAAAATCATCTGCCTGTCCATGGCAGCGGCAGCTTTGGCATCCTGCGGCAGCAATGCCCGCATTGAGGGTACATTGTCAGATGCTCCGTCTTCTGAAGTTATCGTGAAACTGCTCAATGTGAACCATTACGACGTGCTGGATACCGTAAAGACAGATGCCAAGGGCAGATATGAATATAAATTGCCTGTAGAGTCCGGCCAGCCGGAGTTTATCTATCTGTTCTACAAGAATACCCGCATCGCGTCGATGCTCCTGCAGAAAGGTGATAAGGTCAATGTGGTGTCAGACACTCTCGGAACATATTCTGTCACCGGTTCAGACGAGACATTGAAACTGATGGACGTGGAGAAGGATGAGGCGGAGTTCAATAACCGTTTCTTCTCGGCTTCCGCCCGTCTTGCTGATTTGAACCAGTCATCACAGGCGGCATTGGACCTCAAGAAAGAGATTACGGCCCAGTACATCGACTATTACAGAAGCAGAGTGAAATACGTGTTGCAGAACTCTCATTCGCTGACTTGTATTCCGGTTCTGTACCAGACTGTAGGTGATGGGATTCCTGTATTCAGCCAGTCCACGGATGCCATTCATTTCAGAAACATCTCTGATTCGCTCAAGGCAGTTTATCCTGATTCAAAATACGTCAAGGCACTTTCACAAGAGGCTGACAGGAGAATGAAACTGCTTAACCTGGATGCCCAGATCAAGAATGCCGGCACTTCCGGATTCCCTGATATGGAACTTCCTGATGTAAATGGCAAGAAAGTGAAACTCAGCAGCCTCGATACCAAGATGGTGATGATCTACTTCTGGAATTCTGCAGATGCAGCCCAGAAGATGTTCAATCAGGATGTCATGAAGCCTGTTTACAATGAATATCATCAGAAAGGCTTCGATATCTACAGCGTATCGGTGGATGCTGACAAGGCATCCTGGGCATCAGTGGTCAAAAGCCAGAATCTGCCGTGGACCAATGTCTCCGATGTCAGCGGTTCAGCAGCGGCTCTGTACAATGTCACAAGTCTTCCGATGCTTTACTTCATCGAGAACGGCAGCATTGTCCAGGCTCCGGGCGTAAAAGACGGCCCGACCCTGAGGGCCTTCCTCAAAGCAAGAATGTAAGCACAGTACGGATGATCAACATTTGCGCGATTGGAATAGGGAACAGGGCCAGGAAATACCTCGAGTATGTGGTGGCTAACCCTGACAAGGCCAAGGTATGCGCAGTCGTGGACACCGATCCGTATCGTCTCAAAGAGGCGCGCGACAGATATTCTCTTGCGGAAAACCAATGCTTTACGAATGTGGATGACTTCATCTGTTCCGGAATAAGGGCAGATGGAGTCATCGTCGCTACTGGAGACGACACGCATTATTCCATCTCACGCAAAGTCATTGAGGCAGGGATGAATCTGCTTCTGGAGAAGCCGATGGCGGACAGCATTGACCAATGCCGCGAACTTGTCGCCCTCGCGGAGCGCAGAGGTGTCATTACCTCGATGTGCTATGTGATGCGCTATCACCCTTACTATTCCAGGATAAAGGAAATCGCCGCTTCCGGCGAACTGGGAGAGATAAAGGCGATCAGGCATCGTGTCAATGTCGGGATTGACCGTATGACACACACTTTCGTCAGAGGCCTCTGGGCCCGGAAAGAAGATTCCTCGCCTATTTTCATATCCAAGTGTTGCCACGACGTGGATTTCATATTCTGGCTGATCGGACAGGACACACCGGATGAGAAGATGGACATCCACTCGAAGGGTAGTCTGACAAGATATTGTCCCGAGTCGGCACCGGAGAAAGCCGCCGCCCGGTGCATAGCCTGCCCGATAGAACAGGATTGCCGTTATTCGGCCGTGAACCTCTATCGCCGGCGCAAAGAGTGGATAGGAAACTTCGAAGTGGCCACTGGCAGAACCATCGATGATGCCATAGAAGCGGAACTCCGTACAGGACGTTACGGCAGATGCGTATATCATTGTGACAATGACGTTTTCGACTGGCAGACAGCATCCATTACGATGCCCTCCGGCCTGAAAATCGAAATTACTATGGACGGCATCATTGACCTGGACGGGCGCGTGACTGAAATTACATTTGCGGACGGGCTCCTGAAGGCAGAGGACAATATCATTACATTGACAAGAAATGACGGCTCACTCCTCAGGTCTGAAGATTTCAGCGAAATCTGCGCTCAGCCGCTCCATGCCGGGGCTGACATCGCCATAATTGAAGACTTCTGCAATGCTGTCAGGACCGGTTCGAGGACAAGGTGTTCTCTCTCTGACGCGCTCCCGGGACTCGAAGCCTGTTTCGGCGTGGAAGCAGGACTTTGCTAATCACGGAATTATTCATTATTTTTACAATTTCCAAGAAGGCGGAATGTACCGCCGGACAAACAGATAAATTTAGATAATATGAAGAAGTATATCATCGGCTCGCTCTTCGCTATCGCGGCAGTAGCCTGCACATCGGTCTCTACGACCACTACATTGAAAGGAAAATTCTCCGGAGCGGACGTTCCTGAAGAAATCACGGTGACTGTTCCAGGAATGATTGACACCACCGTCCAGCTGCGCAATGCCGCATTCAAACTGGAAATTCCTGTGAACAAGGCAGTCCTTGGTGAAATCAACGTGGGCGGTCCGAAAGGAAGATTCATTTCTGACGGAACTGTGCTTACAGTCGATCTCAACGACGGTCTCGTGGAAGTGACCTCCGACAAGCCTGCTGCATCAGTTACTGCGAAATTCAACGCTTTTGCAGATGAGCATAAGGGTCTGGTCGCATCGTATAGAAGCACAATGGTCGCAATCTCTGACAGCACTGGACTTTCCGCCCAGCAGAAGGACAGCCTCCAGGAAGAGTTCTATAACTCGTTCAATGACAAGTACAATGAGTTCAATACTGAAGCTGTCAAGAACAATTCTGACAATGTCATTTCAGTTATCGCTCTCCAGAACATCTATGGCGACATGTCCGATGCTGACCTCGAGAAAGTCATAGGCGGCATTGACTCGGCCGTAGTTGCCTCCAGCAGTTTCATATCCGCAATCCAGAAGGGTATGGAAGCGAGAAAATCCACTGCTGAGGGTATGAAGTTCACGGATTTCTCCATCAGGCAGCCGAACGGCAAGGATGTCAGCCTCTCTGATTACGTCGGAAAAGGCAAATATGTCCTCGTGGATTTCTGGGCCTCATGGTGCCGTCCATGCAAACACGAAATTCCGAACATCAAGAAGGTTTACGACAAGCATCACGGAAAGGATTTCGACGTTCTGAGCGTGGCTGTCTGGGAGAGGACACCGAAGGAAAGCATTGACACTGCCAAGGCTTATGGCGTGAACTGGAATCAGATTGTAGATGCCAAGAGTGTACCTACGGATATCTACGGCATTGTAGGAATTCCCCACATTATCCTCTTCGGCCCTGACGGAACCATCATCAAGAGAGGTCTGTACGGCGAAGCTATCGAGGAAGAGGTCTCCAAATACGTGGAGTAATTGACAGTCAGAGAAAAAATAGCGCTGTTTCCACATTCCCCCGGAGTTTACAGATATTATAACTCCGAGGGGATTGTCATATATGTGGGCAAGGCCAAGGACCTCCACAAAAGGGTTGCGCAGTATTTCGTGTCTCCTGACCGGCTCAATGCCAAGACACGTATTCTCGTTTCCAAAATCGCCGATGCGCAGTATTCAGTGGTCGATTCCGAAGCGGATGCGCTGCTTTTGGAGAACAATCTCATAAAGCAGTACAAGCCGAAGTACAATATACTCCTGAAGGACTCCAAGACCTATCCATGGATATGCGTCACCTCGGACGAATTTCCGAAAATATACCTTACGCGCCGAATCGTGAAGGGGAACCGTTATTTCGGCCCTTACAGTTCGGTGATTCATGCGAGGAATCTGCTGGAGTTCATTTCGGAGAACTATAAAATCCGCTCCTGCAACAACAAGATTACTTCTGACGGCGTGCTGCGCGGCAAATTCAGGCCATGTCTGGACTTCCACATCAGCAGATGTGCCGGCTGCTGTATCGGCAAGATCTCGGTCAAGGAGTACAATGCCGAGATTGAGGAAATCGTTAGCCTCCTGAAAGGCGGGGCAAGTGAGGTGATCCAGCATTACAGGCACCTTATGACACAGGCCGCGGACAATCTCGAGTTCGAGCAGGCCCAGGTTTACAAGCAGAAGGTGGATTCCCTTCAGCAGCATTATTCCAAGTCGGTAATCACATCGGCTTCGGATACCAATGTGGACGTGTTCTCACTTGTGACCGATGCCAATGAGTCTTACGGCAACTTCATGCGTGTCAGAGGCGGCGCCATCATCCAGTCGCTCAATCTCGGCTTCAAGATGAACATCGAGGAAGAGCCTGAAGCTGTCCTGAGCGAGTTCATTGCCGAAATAGAGTCGAAATTCGGAAAGATCAGCGGGGAAGTAATCGTCCCTTTCCTGCCGGATGTGGAAATGGATGGCGTTTCATTCAAGATTCCGGTGAAGGGCGACAAACTTGCCATTCTCACCCTGAGTACCAAGAACGCCAAGGAGTTCCAGTTCAATTCCATCCGCCAGAAGGAGCATACCGATCCGGACCAGTACAAGTCAATGGTGATGGAAGAACTCCGGAAGGCTCTCGGAATGGATGTCCTGCCACGTCATATCGAGTGTTTCGACAACTCCAATATCCAGGGAACGAATCCTGTGGCCTCCTGCGTCGTGTTCCGTGACGGAGTCCCGTCCAAGAAAGACTATCGCAAGTTCAAGATAAAGACTGTCATCGGGGCCAATGACTATGCGTCAATGAAGGAGGTCGTGAACCGCCGTTATTCGAGAATGTTGCGTGAAGATCCGGATGACCTTCCGCAGCTCATTGTCATAGACGGTGGCAAGGGACAGCTTGATTTTGCTTTCCAGGCATTGGCGGAACTAGGTCTGACTGAGAAACTTACAGTGGTTGGTCTTGCCAAGCGTCTGGAGGAGGTGATCAGGGTGGGGGACCCTTATCCTCTTTTCATTGACAGGAATTCCTCTGCGCTGAAAGTCCTGCAGCAGATCCGTGACGAGGCACACCGGTTCGGCATCACTTTCCATCGCAGTCTGCGCAGCAAGAGCCAGATAGAATCTGCATTGACCCGGATCAAAGGGGTGGGGGAGCAGACGGAGAAACGGCTTCTGATACACTACGGCAGCGTGCCGCGTATCGCGTCGGCTCCGGTCGAGGACCTCGCGGCCTTTCTCGGCAAGGAAGAACTTGCGGAACGTATTCACAATGAATTGAATAGAGAAGAAGATGAAGAATGAAAAGAAATTCAACACCGCGCTGAATCTGTTTATATTGGTGGGGATGCTGGTGGCGGTCGTGGTG
>ULNT01002219.1_pt1 | contig 10891 bp, 10 predicted proteins | sample 1952001 | NCBI WGS metagenome assembly ULNT01 (sample SAMEA4835585, study PRJEB28245) | human gut metagenome | biome: gut microbiome; material: fecal sample | place: Denmark | collected 2008
AACGCCGAAGCATCGCTGCCAAACTCATCGTTCGCCGTCATCAGGCCAAGGTCGGTGTATAATTTTGCGGTGCTGTCGTTGTAGTTGCCTGTGCCCAGATGCAGATAACGCTTAATGCCGTTATCTTCCTTGCGCACAATCAGAATAATTTTGGCATGCGTCTTTAAGCCTACCAAGCCGTAGATAACGTGGCAGCCTGCTTTTTCCAGACGACGCGCCCAGAGGATATTGTTTTCCTCATCAAAACGCGCCTTCAGCTCTACCAGTACCGTTACCTGCTTACCGTTTTCCGCAGCACGCGCCAACGCAGCAACAATCGGGCTGTTGCCGCTTACACGGTACAGCGTCTGCTTAATCGCCAGCACCTGCGGGTCATCGGCAGCATCGCTCACCAGCTTAACTACCGGGTCAAAGCTTTCATAGGGGTGATGCAGCAAAATATCGTTGGCACGGATAGCGGCAAACAAATCGCTGTCATCCGGTAGCTCCAGCGGACGCTGCGGCACAAATGGCTCATACAGCCACGGCCACATGCCCTTCATACCAATAAATTTAAAGAAGCAGGTCGGGTCCAGAGGTCCGTTGATTTCATAAACCTCCATCTCCGTAACATCCAGATTTTCCTCGAGAAATTTTTTGATACGATTATTATTCGTTTTGAAGATTTCCAAGCGAACCGCAGCGCCGCGCTTACGCTTACGCAGCGATTCCTCAACCTCCTTCATAAGGTCAACGCTGTCATCCTCTTCCAAGTCAAGGTCACTGTCACGCGTTACTCTGAAGGACACCATATCCAGAATGTGGCAGCCCTTGAACAGATCGTGGCAATGGCTGGCGATAATATCCTCCAAAAATACGAAGGTACGCTTGCCCTCAGGCTCAACCTCCACAATGCGGTTCAGCACGCTCGGCACCTGAATCAGGCCCATGCTGTGCTCGCCGTCGGCCTTAATAAGTTCAACAGCAAGATTCAGTGTTTTATTGGCCAAAAATGGGAAGGGACGCGAAGCATCTACCGCCATCGGTGTCAATACCGGGAAAACAACCTCACGGTAATATTCCTCCAACCAGTCCTTGCCCAGCTCGCTCAAATCCTTAACGCGGCGGAAATGCAGCTTCACCGCATCCATTTCTGCCATCAGCGCAATCAGCGATTTTGTCTGAGTGCGCACCTGCTCATGCGCTGCCTGCGAAATAGCCACCAGCTGCTCATGCACCGACATTCCGGAGGCATCGCGCTTTTCTACGCCGCTGTCAAAATTGCTCCACAAACTGGCTACGCGCACCATAAAGAATTCATCAAGGTTAGAGGCCGAAATGGCGATAAACTTCAGGCGCTCCAGCAGCGGTGTGTCCTTAACCATTGCTTCCTTGAGCACGCGCAGATTAAATTTCAGCCAGCTCAGCTCGCGGTTATAAAAATACTCAGGCTTTGTCAAATCTAATTTTCCCATTACTTATTCACCCGTTCCAAAATCGGTTCAATACCAAAAACTTCCTCAAAGAAAGTTGATTTATCATCAAATGTCCAGATTTCCAACGTCAAATCCTCTTTACTTGCTGCCAGAACCTTCAGCTTATTATCCTTCAGCGTTACAGTGCAGCTGTGGATTTTTTGCATATAACTGCGGTCTAAGGCATCGGCCAGACGCACAATGGCAGCCAGCTTGGCTACAACCGGCACCAGCTCCTTTTCCACCTGCGGAGCACGCGTATTGGTCTTGTCAAACAACCTGTTGGCATGATAATACGAGGCCAGCGCTACGATTTTCTTATCCTTCTCGCTCAGGCCGATAATATCCGTAGACATAATCAGCTGATATGTATAGATAGAGTGACTGCGCATGCAGATGTATTTGCCTATATCATGCAAAATGCAGGTTGCACGCAAAAGCAGTCGCTCATGCTCACCCATGCCGTAAGCCTTGGCAATTTTATCGAAAATAATCAGCGACAGACGCTCCACCTGCTGGGCATGCTTCTTGTCATACATATAACGGCTGCCGATAGTATGGAAAAGGCTGATAAGCTCCTGCTCCAGCTCCTTACGCATTACAGGATTCGTTTTATTGCCGATATGCAACAGCTGAATGCCGTCGATAAAGCGGTCTGCCGTAATAATAATTTCCTTGGCGGGAATCAGATGCAGCAGCTGTTCATACAGCAGCACCGTAGGCAGTACAAGCTCCGCAACATTTTCCGGCAGCTTATATACCTGAATCAGCTGCGGCAGGCTCATCTGACGCATACTATCGAAAAAGGCATGGAAATCCGCTGCCTTGATGCGATGCACCTTCTGCTGCTCATCCAGTCCCAACATCCGCAGCAAAAGCTCGGTTTCTGTACCGGAAAGCACCAGATAACGCACCTTGCTGTCACCCAGCTCGTTTCTTACCGGGCCGATTGTACTGCTGAGAAATTCCGTCAGCGCCTTGTTAAAATGCATGCTTTCACGGCGATTGCGCTCAAAGCTTTCCTTAATACGGATGATACCGATGTGGAAATTGCCCTGATAGCAGATTTTTTCATCGCGCACCAGCGTTACACCCAAACCGCCGGAGGAAATATCCATCATCAGCATGCCTTCACGTTCGGTAGAAATTTTTTCTGCCTTCAGCGTATTACGGATGGCTACAAATTTTGTATAAATCTCCTTCGGCATATCAACAACATCGACCACAAGACCGGTTTTGTTATAAATCTGATCCAGCAGAAAAACCTGATTGCTGGCCTCACGCACAGCAGTGGTTGCCTGCATAACATATTCCTCGACCCCGTATTCCTTCATCAGACGCTTGAAGCCGATAAGAATTTCGCATATTTCGGAAACCAGCGGGAAAGGAATTATTTTATTTTTAAAAGTTGCCTCACCCAGGCGAATGCGTCTGTTGCAGCACTCAATAACCTTATACCTTTCGGTATTGTGATATTCGGTAATCTGCATACTGAGCATCTCCGAGCCTAGATGAATAGCAGCAAAGGTTGTGTAATTTTTACGCTTCATTAACTAAGCCTCCAAAACAGTATGTTATTGTTATAATTCGGGTTTCTTAACAAAAATCCTGCGAAAAAATCAAAATTATACAGTAATTTAACAAGTTAACACGAATTTTACTTTTTCACGCAGGATTTTTTCAGGTTACGGGTAATATAATAAATATATCGTTAAAATAGAATAATCGGAGTTTATAGAAACACCCCACAAGGAGAAAAGGAAAATGCAACGAATCGCAATTATTGACATCGGCTCTAACTCGGCCCGGCTTGTTATCAGCCATATTTATAAGAATGGTGCTTATAATATGGTCTATAACCAAAAAGAAGCCCTGCGCCTCAGTCAGAAGGTCGACGAAAAAAACATGCTTACAGAAGTAGCCTTCAGCAGCACCATCGAAACCATGAAAAGCTTTGCCTATATGTGCAAAATTTATCAGGCTGACAAGACCATTGCCGTTGCTACCGCAGCCATCCGCAACGCTGCCAACGGCGCCGAGCTTGTTGCGCGCGTTGCCGAAGAAACAGGCATCCAGCTGCACATCATTTCCGGCAATACCGAAGCCTACATCAGCTACCTTGGCGTTATCAATACCCTCAACGTCAAGGACGGCATCATCTTCGACTTGGGCGGCGGCAGTACCGAGCTGATTCTGTTCAAGAACCGTAAAATTTTGGAAAGCGTGTCCTTGCCCATCGGTGCAGTCAATACCACCTCCATGTTCAATACCCGTAACGTCATGCCCGCCAATGTCTTCAGCGATGTCAGCTTTTTTATCATGAGCCGTTTGGAAAAGTACCCCTGGCTTAAGCAAAACGGACTGCCGCTTATCGGCGTTGGCGGTACAGCGCGTACCGTAGCCAAAATCATCCAGCGCGAAAAGAAGTACCCGGCGACTAAAATCCATAATTATTCCTATACAGCGCAAACCTATCGCAGCTTTTTCAACAGACTGCGCAACACAAATCTGGATCAGCGCAAAAAGATTTCCGGTCTCAGCAGCGAGCGCAGTGATATCATTCTGGCCGGCAGCAGCATTATCAGCTGCCTTTTGGAGGCCACCGGTGCCAAAAAGCTCATCACCTCCGGCTGCGGCCTGCGCGAAGGACTGTTCTTCGATTATTATTCCAAGGAAAACCACGTGCCCATTATAGCGAAGGATATCCTTAAAATGAGCAGGGAAAATGTGTTAAACTTATATGAACCCGACCAGCAGCATTCCAGACACATCACCCATTTGGTGTTATCAATGTTTGACGGCTGGAGTGAGCTGCACGGCTTACGCAAAAATTATCGCCGTCTGCTGGAAACCGCTGCACTGCTGCATGACATCGGCATCACCATCAATTTCTACAGTCACGCACGTCACAGTGCCTATATGATTTTAAATGCCAAGCTCTTCGGACTGACGCACAAAGAGCAGGTTATCACGGCAGCTATCGCCGGTTGGCATAACGGCGTTTCCAAAAACTATTTCAAGGACCGTTTCTACAAGGAACTGCTTAGCGACGCCAACTGGAAAACAATCAACAAGCTGGCACTGCTGCTGGCATTAGCCGAAAGCCTCGATTATACGGAAACCTCCCAGATTCACGTTATTGAACCTGGCATCAACAAAAAGACTGCTACCTTAAAGCTCTATGCTCAAGGTATTCCAAGTATCGAAATGCATCAGATTCAGGAGCATCTGTCTTGGTTCAAAAAGACCTTCGGCGTAGAGCTGAAGGTACAGCTGGCGACAGCAGCAGAAGAATAATGCAAAGCAGCCTCAGTATACGCTTGCGTATGCCAAGGCTGCTGTTCTTATTTTGCTCCGTATTTTTCTGTTTCTTCCTGAATGTAATGTGTTGTAAAAACAGGCATAAATCCGCCGCCTTCTTTTTTGACATACTCGCGCAAAATATTTTGCCAAGCACGCTTAGCATACAGAAAACGAATGACATAAACAGCACTTTCATCTTCGCGCACGACATAAAACAGCAGATAATTTTTCACGGGCACGAAGCGGATTCCCCACGCACGTAAAAATGCGTCGTTACATAAGGGATAAAGAGTCGGAAAAGAAGCAAGGCTATCTCCTTCGCCGAAAAAATTCTCTATTATACGATCTGACGCAGAGATATTACACAACTTGAGCTTTATATAACTAGCGACAGCATCTAAATCCGCCAATGCTTTTTGCGTATAAATTATCTTGTACGTCATCATATATTTGCCCCAGGATATTTCTTTCTGAACATCTCTTTAGCATCTTCTGCAGAAACTACTCTTCCAGCCTCAATATCATCTAAGCCTTGTTTCAACGCACCATACAACTCAAAACGTGCTGTAAGCTGTTCATAAGCTTCTATACTCATTACCGCCAAATCCCCCTTGCCATTTTTGGTAATGAAAACAGGCTCGTCATATTCATGGCAGAAAGAAGATATTTCGTTATAGTTATTGCGCAGTTCTGCGCTTGAAGTAATTTTCGGCATAATCGCACCTCCTTCGTATAGTTAAATTATACCTTAATTCGGCTATCCGGTCAAATTTCATAAGAAAAGACCTGCACGTTTTGCACATGCAGGCCTTTTGCTATATACAGCGTTTGATTTTTTTATTTTACCGCAGCCTTCAAAATACCGTGTACCATCAGCGCGGAATTGTACAAATCCTCTTCCTTGATGTATTCGTCAACAGTATGCACATTAGCCATACCGGTGCCCAAAATTACACTGGGCAGTCCGTAAGCATTCAGGAAGTTGGCATCACTGCCGCCGCCGGTAACAGTAATATCCGGAGTAAAGCCGTGCATTGCGCAGGCAGCCTTCGCCAGTGCCACAACATCGCTGTCCTCCGCAACAGAAAAGGAATCATACTTATTATCCACAAAGACTTCTGCCTTAGCGCCGTATTTTTCGGCACTTGTTGCAATGGTGTCTACGATTTCCTTGCAGATAGCCTCCAGCTTTTCCTTGTTACGGCTGCGCGCATCACCCTCAATCGTTACCAGATCAGGCACAATATTGGTTGCCTTACCGCCGCCGATAATGCCGATATTACAAGTTGTTTCCTCATCAATACGGCCATAGCGTTTAACATCGGCAAGAGCCTTGGCAGCAATCATAATGGAGTTAATGCCCTTTTCCGGCTCCAGTCCGCCATGCGCGGTTCTGCCGATAATGTCGATTTTATATTTCTTCTGGCCGGGAGCGCCGACAACAATCTCGCCCGGAGCGCCTTCACCATCCAGTGCATAGCCAACGTCGGAACGCAACTTGGAGCGGTCGAGGCAACGGGAGCCGTTAACGCCGCCCTCCTCACAAACAGTCAGGAGAATCTGGATATCGCCATGCGGAGCACCTTCCTCCAGCAGCAGGCGAATGCCCTCTAAAATACCCTCAACGCCGGATTTATCGTCACCGCCGAGAATAGTGGTGCCGTCGCTGTATAAAACGCCGTCCTTTTGGATAACGGTAGTGCCGCCGCAGGGCTCAACACCGTCCATATGTGCAGAAAGCAACACGCGTACCGCACCTTCAACTCCTGCGCTGGCAGGCAAAAATGCCCACAGGTTACCGCAGTTTCCTCCCAGCTTTTCACCGGCGTCATCCTCTTCCACCGTAAAGCCGAGTGCCTCTAATTTACCTTTGAGCAGTTCGAATACCGGACGCTCCTGCAGGCTGTGACAAGGCAGAGCAACAATTTCCTTAAATTCTGCGAGCATACGCTCCTTATTTACTTGCGTCATGTATATCTTCCTTTCTATGATATAAATTAAGCTCAGCGTGCCTAAAGGGGTAGCAAATCCGCTAAACTTTTATTCCTTAAATTATTCCTGTATGTTCCAGCAAAATTTTGACACCGATAAAAATCAGCACCAAGCCGCCGGCAACATCAGCTCTCTTGCCGGCCATAGCTCCCAGCTTAAAGCCGGCTAAGCCGCCAAAGGCTGCGATAGCAAAGGTCACCACGCCAATCAGTATGGAAGCGGACCAGATATCGGTATTCAAAAAGGCCAGGCTGATACCAACTGCCAGAGCATCAATACTGGTGGCAATCGCCAGCACTGCCATCTCCTTCACGCTATAATCTTTTTTGACATGACAGGCCTCGTTTGCTTCACGAATCATGTTGATTCCCAGATAAAGCAATAAGAAAAAGGCAAGCCAATGGTCATATTCCGTAATATAATCACGAAACGATACAGCGCCGAAATAGCCTATCACCGGCATCAAAAACTGAAAGGCTCCGAACCAGCTGCCGAAGCGCAAAGCTCCGCGCAACCTGTTATCCGGTGTCAGCACCATACTGCCGCAAACGGAAACGGCAAAGGCATCCATCGCCAAGCCAACCGCCAGCAGCAACAGTTCTGCTAAACCCATATTTTCATTCCCTCACTCACTATAAATAACTTTATTGCTTATTTTCCTTATGCAACAGCTGCAGCAAGCGTTTATGATCCTTGCTTATCTTAATTACACGGAATACGCTTGTCATAAGCATCATCCCCAAGGCAATAGCACTGGCATCCATGCCGGTGGTTATAAGGATGTTCATACCAGTTTCGTAATTATTTTCTATAATTGCCGCCATGCCGCGATACATGCCGAGTCCCGGCACAATCGGGATAATACCCGGAATAACAAAAATCGTTACCGGCTGTTTGAAGACACGCGCCGCCAGCTCGCTCAAAAGCGAAAGCGCAACCGTGGCAAAAAACATGGCATAAAAAGAATCATACGCTAAATCCTTGCGGATATAGCAATAAACTACCCAGCCTACCGCACCGATAACACCGCTGACAGGCAGGCTTTTGCGCGGTGCCTGAAACAGAATACCGAAGGCAGCAGTAGCAATGAATGCAAAGCCAAAGGCTGTAAAATAATTTATGCCCACAGCTTCCACCCCCAGTGATACCATACAAGCAAACTAAATGCCAGACCAATCGCAATGGATGTAGCAAAAAGCATCGCCTCGGCAATACGCGAATTACCGGAAATCAAATCGCCGGCCATATAATCGCGCAGACCGTTGGTAAAGGCTACGCCCGGCAGGAACGGCATCAGCGCACCTACAATGATGTTGGTACGTGTACATTCGCCGTCCATCTCACAGCAAAAAATAGCCAAAGCACCGATTGCCGCACCGGAAAGCGCATTTTCCCAAAAGGCACTGGGACGATAACCGCCCAACTGCTTTAACAGCACCATGGAAAGGCCGCCGGTAATAAAGGCCGCGATAAAGTCATGGCTGTTGCCGCCAAGCATTGCCGCAAAGGCTGCCGAGCTGATTGCCGAAGCCATGCAGACACGCCATTCGCCATAGGGCGGAGCCTTGTGACGCAGCTCTTCCAGATACGCCAGCGTTTCTTCGTAATTCATAGGCCAGCGTTTCAGGTTATAGGAAAAATCGTTCACAGCGCTGATAACGCTTAAATTGGTGCTGCGATAACGGATACGGCTGATAATCGTCGCACCCTCGCTTTCCTCATCGCCTAAAATAATAACCGTCGGCGTAACAAAAACATGAATATCGTGATAGCCGTGCGTATGACAGAAGCGGGAAATAGTGTCCTCCACCCTGGAGGTTTCCGCACCATTTTTCAAAAGAGCCTTGCCCATCCCAAGAGCAATATGTAAGGTCTGCTCACGGCTTAAAGGAGCAGCTTCCAGTCCCATTACATTTCACCGCCTAACAGCTGCGCTACTGCCGCACGGAAGCGGTTGGCACCGCCCATAGACGGATGCGGCACAGCCATACATTCAACGCCGTAACGTGACAGCGTTGTCGCCGCCTTCTGACCGATGGCGACAATCTTCATCCCCGGACGCAGCTCCAGCAGCATCCGCGCGTACTCAATGCCTACATCAAGCTCGCTCGGTGAGGGCGTACGGTTAGTCAGCAGATTGCCTGCTTTATACGGATGAAACGGGAAAATATTCCAAAGAATAACATCAAAGGACGCGAGGCCATGGCTGTTCAGCGCGTTCCAGACAACAGTATCCGTAGGCTCGTTAAAACCCTTCAGGCGCTGCGTATTATTCAGCATTGCGCTGCCTGCATCACTCGTGCGGCGGTAATCCCATTCGCCCAAAACGCTTTTCGGCTCTACATCAGGATGATATCCCAGCAGAATACGTTCCGAAGTAATAGCAATACCGCTGAAATGACCGCCCTGATAGCCTAAGGCCTCGGCAATAAACAAATAATGTGCATCAGGACGCAGCTCCAGATAACGGCGCAGATTGGCACTGCGGATAACGGGAGCCTGCGGGCCTATATCACAGCTTGTATCAAAATCACGCCAGGGGTTAAAAACCTGCTCGCTGTGATAGCTTTGTAATTTATCAAGAAAAGTATTAATCTCCATAATTCCCTCCATGCATTATTATACCGCATAGAGGCAAGTCGTCGCAATAAAAATGGATGCGAAGCAATAGTTCCGCATCCATTTTATACTTTAAAAAATATCTGATTTTAGAACAGCAGCAGTATCATGCCTACAACCAGCGCCAGGGTAATACCCAACGCATTACGCTTGCAAACCTCCATCGGATCTACACCGGCAATGCCTGCGCAGATAATAGTAGCACCGGCAATCGGGGAAATAGTACGGCCAAGAGTACCGCCCAAAGCTGCAATAGAGCCCATGTTCATGGTTTGCAGACCAAACTGTGCCGCATGCGGAGTAACTGCTTCGTTAAACGCAACAGTTGCAGCGTCACCGGAACCGGAAATAAGTGCCAGCACAAACGGACCGAAGGTAGCAGCAATTTTAACAATACCGGTAGAATTCAGCATCCAGTTAATCAGCGCCTTAATCAGTCCCAAAGCATTCAGGCCTGCTACGAAAACGCCTACGGAAATAATAATACCGATGATATTAGCATAAGCATCGCCCATGCCGTCAAAGAAGCTCTTAGTCAGCTCAACAGGATTTTTACGGGTTACTGCCAAGGACAAGATTGCACCGATAACCATAGCGTGAGGTACGCCCATCTTCAGTACAGGCACCAGCTTGGTGCTGCCCAAGAGCAGAATAATAACCGGAACCAGCGGCATAACGGCGAAAAGCGGATTAATGCCGAAGTTTTCGTCAACACCTGCTTCGCCTTCCGGCGCAAAGCCCCTGTTTTCCTTCAAAACAACAGCCAGAACGGTCAATACAGCTGCAGCAACGATTACACCGGCTACGGTTGCCAGCATATGATTGGCAATTACATCGGTAATCTGCACGCCTGCCAGCTTAGCGATAACGGCGTTATGTACCAGACCGGGGTTCAGCATACTGCCGTAGGTACCGGATTTAACGGCAGCTGCGGCCATTGCCGGATGAATGCCTGCAGACATCATAATCGGAATAAAAATTACGCCTACCGCAGCACTGCAGCCTGCAGCACTGGGGATAGCAATATTAACAACAAAGGTTGCCAGCGTAGCGCCGGGAATGAGCAAAAAGCCCATTTTTTTCAAAACCTTACCGATAGCAACAACCAAATGCTTGTCGCAACCAGTGTACTTCATGCACCAGGCAAAGCCCATGCAGGAACAAACAGACGTAATCAGACCGGCATTAGTCATACTCTTGGCAAAAGCATCAAGAGAAGCCATCGGCTTGCCGGCAATGCAGCACATCAGAATACCAGCGGCAATCAATACCATTCTGGATTCATGTCGTTTCAACAAAAGATAAATTACACCGATAACAACGAGTGCACCTATTATCAGAAACATCTTCATTCCCTCCATAAAATTATTTTTTTGCATTAATATTATATGTGATAGAACTGCTTTTGAAAAGTGTATTATCAATTGTATACATAATACTTGCTTTCTTCAGCTAAGTTTATATAGCAAAAGTATAAATACCGTCCCACATTTTGATATGTACCCAGTTTTCTGGACACCGCT
>ULNT01018609.1_pt1 | contig 10807 bp, 4 predicted proteins | sample 1952001 | NCBI WGS metagenome assembly ULNT01 (sample SAMEA4835585, study PRJEB28245) | human gut metagenome | biome: gut microbiome; material: fecal sample | place: Denmark | collected 2008
TTTCATAAACCTATAAAATCACGACTTGTGAGAGGGCGCTGATATCTGCCCTTCGCAACCTGTAAAAACACTACAGAATCTGCGCTTTCTTTCACGCAAAATAAACCTGCTTTCTCTCATCCTATTTTATTTTGTAGACTCCTTAAGGACAACTTCGTATGGAAGCAATGTTCTTGTCTCCACTTCCACACCCTCGATCACATCCAATACCGTTTTACATGCAACCATGCCAAGCTCTTTCGCATCAAAAGAAAGTGATGTAATGGACGGCACATTATTTTCCAGTACGGAGCTGTTATAAAAAGATGCCACACGGATATCTTTTGGAACCTTGACATTCTTTTCACGCAGCTTTTTCAATACCCGGCTGCACACTGCATCATCCATACACAAAATACATTCTGCCTTTCGCTCGAGTACCTCTTCCACGATCTTGTCAATCACCACATGATTATCAAGATTTAAAAAAAGCATTGTCGGATCAATGACCTCACCCATTTTTTCATAAGCTTCCCGGAATCCCCGCAGACGGCTCTGTGTGACCACATGGTTCTCATCTCCGCCGATCAGTGCAATACGCTTCATTCCCTTCATTAAAATAATGGATGTAAGTTCTTTACACGCACTTTTGTGATTGTGGTCGATCTGGATCACACCTGTATAATTGGAGGAACCGATCGTCACAAATGGTACTTTTTTTTCCTGAAGATACTCAATCTGCCGGTCCTCCACAAACGTCCTCATCAGGATCACACCATCTACTTTACGGTTTGAGATAATACGCTCCAGCGAGGAGATATCGTTATTTTTACAGATGGAAAGCAGGATGTCATACTCCATAATTCCGGCGATCTCCTGAATCCCGAATAAGCATTCCTGAAAGAACGTGAGATCCACAACATCATATTCTCCCGGCATGACCACACAAAGATTATATGTTTTTGACTGCGCCAGCCCTTTGGCGATAACGTTTGGCTTATAGTCATGCTCCTCAATATATTTTAATACACGGTCTCTCGTCTCCTGCCCGATCCGTCCCTTCCCTGAAATGGCTCTTGAGACAGTGGTTTTTGAAACACCAAGTGCTTCTGCCACATCTGCGATCGTTATATTTTTCTTCTCTTCATTCCCCATAAAACCCCTTCTTTCCTCAAAGCAGTTACTTCCCCTGAATTGTGTTGTGGCTTCCTGCATCGCTCGCGCTCCTGCCACAATGTTACTTTGTCCTGCCCTGATATGCTGCGCATCCTTTGCGCAACAATATTATTATCATCCTATTCCCGAAAAAAAGCAATGACATTTTTACATATTTTCCAAACAATCTTTTGTTTCTGCTCACTTATGCCCTGTTCCGGTAACAATTCTGTTTTTTCGTATCAACATCGGATTTACATTTGTTTTTCCTGATGCTATAATATATTTGCGCAATCGGTTGCGTTATCAGATGATGATATATCAAATCACACTGATTGTCAATATGAAAATATTTTTTGGGGGACAATATGAAAACAGACCATTTACTTTTCGGGGCAGCTTATTACTCGGAATATCTTCCATATGACCGCGTGGAAAAAGACATGGAAATGATGGAAAAAGCAGGCATGAACACGATCCGTATCGCAGAATCGACCTGGAGCACCATCGAGCCAAAAGACGGTATCTTTGATTTCACACATCTCGACAAAATGCTTGAGGCGGCTGCACGCCACCATATTTCTGTCATTGTCGGGACACCGACCTACGCCATCCCGGCATGGCTGGCAAAAAAATACCCGGACATTCTGGCTTTGACCAATAACGGTCAGAACATTTATGGTGCAAGACAGAATATGGATATCACACACGCAGGCTATCTGTTCCACTGCGAGCGGGTTATCCGCGCAATGATGGAACATATCAAAGATGTTCCGCATATCATCGGATTTCAGCTGGACAATGAGACAAAAAGCTACGGCACTGCCGGTCTGCGTGTCCAGGCAATGTTTGTCGATTATTTAAAGGAAAAATACCCGGATATCAATGAATTCAATCGCGAGTTCGGACTGGACTACTGGAGCAACCGCGTCAACACATGGGAAGATTTCCCGGATGTGCGTGGCACGATCAATGAAAGCCTTGCCGCTGAATTTGCCAAATTCCAGCGTCTGCTTGTAACCAGATTTTTAACATGGCAGGCTTCGATCGTTTCCGGATACAAGCGCCCGGATCAGTTCATCACGCAGAACTTTGACTTCGACTGGACAGACCATTCCATCGGCTATCAGCCGGAGGTCAACCAGTACGAAGCTGCCAGATGCATGACCGTTGCCGGATGTGACATTTATCATCCTTCCCAGTCGCTTCTTACCGGGGAAGAGATTACCTTCTGTGGCAACATCTCGCGCAGCTTAAAGAAAGACAATTACCTTGTTTTAGAGACACAGGCTCAGGGAAATATTGCATGGCTTCCATATCCGGGGCAGCTCAGGCTTCAGGCCTACAGCCACATTGCAAACGGCTCCAACAGTGTCATGTACTGGCACTGGCACTCGATCCACAATGCGATTGAGAGCTATTGGAAGGGCATCCTGTCACACGATTTTTCCGAAAATGAGACTTACCGGGAGGCTGCATCCATCGGTGCAGACTGGAAGCGGATCGGCACCCACCTTAAAAACCTGCAAAAGAAAAACCGTGCTGCCATCCTGCTAGACAATAACTCCCTGACCGGACTGCGTCTTTTCCCATTGAAAGGCCTCGGCAATTACAGCTATAACACCCTTGCCCGCTGGCTTGGCGATGCTCTGTACCATTTAAATATCGAGTACGACATGATTTCCTCTGCGGAACGTGATTTTTCTTCCTACGAGTGCCTGATCGTGCCTGCACTTTACAGTGCTTCCGAAGATCTGCTCACCGCAATTTCTGATTATGTAAAAAACGGCGGACATCTGATCACGACGTTCCGTTCCGGTTTTTCAGATGAACAGTTAAAAATTTATGCGGATACACAGCCTCACATTTTACAGGGATGTCTTGGTATCCACTATGACCAATATACCTACCCTGTAGATGTTTCGGTAACACTGCCTGATTTTATGGCTCATCCAGCCTGCTCCGGTCATGAAAATGCGGCTTCCAATGCCGGCTCGTCATGTTCCGATGAATCCTGCACAACCAGCAGCAAATGTCTGCACTGGATGGATCTTGTGATCTGCGATACCGCCACACCGCTCTTTTTCTACGATCACCCGGTCTGGAAAAAATATGCGGCTGCCACAGTCAATCAGTTTGGAAAAGGGTCAGCACTGTATCTCTCCAGCATGTTTGATGGCGCACTTCTGGAAAAAGTTCTGGTTCATTACTTTGCTTCGCTTCCGGAAACACTTTTAGTACATCCGGAATGCCACTTCCCATTGATCATCCGGGAAGGTGTCAATGATTTTGGAAAACGGGTAAGATTTTACTTCAATTATTCCAGTGAAAAACAGACCGCCATCTGCAAAGGAATCTCTGGCACGGAATTATTGTCCGGCAGAAAAATAATGGATCAGGAAACGCTTCCGCTGGAACCATGGGGCGTGGTGATCGTGGAAGAAAATTAATTTTCCCTTCACATACACAAGATATGCCGCACGAAAGGGTAATTTTTCGTGCGGCATATTTTTTAGTGACATCTTATGAATTTCATTTAGAATTTTTTATTTTTTCTGTATGCGGTTCCCATCAGTGCACAGCCAAACAGTAATAATATCACTGCTGCTGCAACCGGTGTGTTATCCGATGTCTTCGGACTTGCGATCACGCTGCCTGTCGTCTGGCTCATATCTGTTTCATTTAAGACGATGACATAATCGGATGCGTGTGAGAACTTGAAGTCTACAGTACCATCTTCTTTTACCTGTACTGCCTGATAATACTCAAACTTACCGGTTGTCTCATTATAGTAATAAAGATTTGCTATTTTTCCACTGTAGTCCTTGCCAACGGAAAGTCTCAATATTCCCTCAAAGCCAAATACTCCGTCATAATTTAAGGAGAGCTGGATGGTTTCATTTCCGTCTGCCAGCGCTGTCACTTTCTGTTTCGGAATATCACTTGTTCCCACAACCAGACCAAGATCGATCGGCGCTGTCACATTACCGGTGATATCTTTTCCATTGATGATCCAGCTGGCCTGATCACTTACCTTGAAGGTTACGTTCATATCTTTTCCTTTGATACTCTCGAACACACTTGCAGGAATTTTGGTTGTCTTTAACAGGTTTACACGGATTTTACTTCCGGTTTTTGCCTTATTCACTGCCTCGATCACATTTGCAAAACTCTCCTCCTGCACGGTTACTTCTGCTACAGCCTGTTCTTCCTGTTTTGGAGTTGTCTGGACTGCAGAATTGACCTGACTGGAATTGTTTCCTGATGTCTGCTGATTTCCGTTATGATCCTCTGTTATTTTTCCATCTGGCTTTTTATCATCTGTTGTATTATCCGGAGCCGGTTCTGTTTTTGTCTCCGCAGTCAAAACAATTGTTCCACCATCTTTTGCTGCCGGAATGGTAACAGAAACGTTCTGGTCAGCAGAAACAGTGTAAGTTTTTCCATCATAAAGGTTTTTAAGAACTGTTCCGGCACTCTCTGCTACCGGGATCACTACTTCTTTCTCTGCCTCTTTCACATTCATTCCTACATATAAGGTGTTGTTTCCATAACTTCTGCTGATCACTTCATAGCCATCTGCGTCGGAAACTGCAACTGTGCTTCTGTTTCCTCTTGCAAATACATCTGTGTACGCATTGCGGATTGCAAGCATTGTCTTGTAGTGGTTGTAAATACTGTTGCTGTCTGCTTTCTGTTTTTCCAGCTCTGTCCAGTCAAAGTCGCGGCGGTTTGTCTGGAGCGGCCAGTTGTTGGCTCCACCCTGTCCAATCTCCTCTCCATAATAGAGCACCGGCTGACCTTTTGCGGTAATCTGAAGTGTTGCTGCCACTTTCATCAGGTTGTAAGCTTCTTCTTCGCTGATTTTGCTCTCATTTACAAGTTTATACTGCAGAGTGTCCTCATCATGGCTGCTCAAAAAGCTTCCCATGACAGAGGTGTTGTTGATCGCATTGTTTCTCTTCTGCAGTGAATTTTCCACGCTGGAAATATTTCCTGTCACAAAGTTCTGTGCAAAATCGTTGAAATCAAAATCAAGAAGTGCATCCATCGTTCCGGTTCCTAATTCTCCTGCATTGTTGGCATATCCTGCACCGGAATACTCTCCTATCATTTTAAAATCAGGATTTACTTTGGTCAGGGAATTTTTAAATGCTGCCCATGTCGTTGTCTCTACATGTTTTACAGTATCCACACGATAATAGTCAATATTGTATTTTGACATCCACTCGGTCTGCCATGCAACAAGCTGGTCTGTCACTGCTTTGTTTTCCGTCACAAAATCAGGCAGATCTGACAATGAATCATATTTATCATCACCACTGATCGTGTTGCTGGAGTCACGGATCATGGAAATACTGTTTCCATCTGCATCTGTTAAAATGCTGTTAAAGTAATCTTCTCTACCGTATCCTGCATGGTTTAATACTACGTCCACCATGATTTTCATTCCCTTGCTGTGAGCGGCATCCAGTAATGCTTTGAACTGCTGCTCTTTTCCAAGATGTTTGTTTAACTTTGTGAAATCACTTGCCCAGTAACCATGATAGCCATAGGTAGCGGTATCTGTCTCATTATCATGCTGATCCTCTGTGATATTTTCTACGATCGGAGTGATCCAGATTGTGTTCACACCCAGATCTTTTAAATAATCCAGTTTCTGGTTTAATCCGGCAAAATCTCCACCGTGATAGCTGGAACCGCCTTTTTCACCAACGTTATAATCGCCTACTCCGTAAGCATCATTGTTGCTTGCATCTCCGTCAAAGAAACGGTCTGTCACTGCAAAATAAATCACTGCCTCATCCCAGTCAAAATCTCCGGCACTTTTTTTGCGCTCTGTGACGGTAACATTTGTCGCTGTTGTGTATACATTTCCATAAATATCTTTCACTGTGACCGGAATATTTTTTACGCCTGCTGCAACTGTATTCAGGCAGGAAATTGTTCCTTCCATAAGTTCCGGCTCGATCGCAAACTCTTTTCCCAGTCCCAGCTCACTCAGATCGGCTGTGATCGCAGCAATTTCAGATGTTTCAAGACCTTCTCCGTCTTTTGCAGTCAATTTTACGGATAACACATTGTTGTCATTGTAATCCATTGCATACTGTGATAAAGAAGCCGTTACGCTCACATTTGCTTTTTTGAAGTGGCATACGCTGCATTCTTTTCCATTGCTGTCGTTTGCAGTTACATCATTAAATGCATCTAATTCCTCTTTTCCATTTACCACATAGTAATAATAGTAATCACCCGTGGAAACGCCAGTGAAATCGTATCCAAAGCGGTCATTTGCTGCATCATAAGTCATCGCGCAGGTCTGTCCGTTGACAACCACACTGACTTTGCCGTCTAAAGAAGCAAGATTGTTTTCTGCTGCCAGTGTATCGTTCCTGTAGTAAAAATGGATCGTATCATTAGCTCCATCCATCTCGTAACCTGCGTTGTATGGCAATACCTCTGTGATTCCCTCTCCCTGCGTAAACACTGCTTTGACCAGTGACTGTCCTGCCGGGATCGTCACATAATGATCTCCGCCGTCTTTGTTTGCCCACTCATTGTCAGCAGTACTTTGTCTCATACAGAAAGATAACATCAGATCTGCCTGCGAATCTTTTACCGGAATTTTGGCAACCATTTTTCCATTGATGTCTGCAAATGCTACAGATACATCAGAGCCGAATCCACTGTTCCATGTAAAAATGTTCCAGCCCTCATAATCCTTTGCCGGTCTGTCGTACTCGATCATGATGCTGCGGGATTTTGGCTTAACCAGTTCCGGAAGTGTTGTGTACGCCTGATTGCTGTTGGATACAATATAGAGTGTGACGTTTTCGGCTGTTGCGCTGTTATTGTATAAAACCGTATCTCCCTGCCATTTCCACTCGTCTTTAGATCTTGGAATTATCTGGACGTCGGTATATGGGAGTGTCACATCTGCACGCAGCCACTCATTTCCATCGGAAAGTTTTTCCTTTGCAGTGAAAAGAGTTCCTGCTGTTGCACCCGCACCGGATTTCTGCCAGATCCATAAATCAGATGCATTTTCTGACATATGTGTTGCATCGAAATCGTAATAATAAATGGTGTAATGATAAACTACCTCTACCACTGGAATTATTATCTCTTTTTCAATTCCATTATAAGCAGCTGCAACTGTCACTTCCGTTCCCTCATAAGATAAAGGAACTAAAATTTCGTTACCATTTAAAGTAATTCCCTCTGTTTTTGCTGTATATGTAACACTCACTCCATTCTGAACATTTCCATCGTCACCATAATAAGTTCCTGTTACCGGAAGTTCCATCGTAACACCTTTTTGAATCTGCGCAGGTACTTCTACCACAAGATCTTTTATATATGCGATATTTACCTTAGTTTCCTTTGCCTTATCTGTTTTATCCAAAGATAATGTGACATCTGCCGGTGCATTAAGGTTCAAACTCAAATTGTCACTATTTTGCGCCCAAGGTTTATTCCATCCTTCGGTTGCCGCATCCTCTAAAATTTTATATTGATACTTTCCTGCCGGAACGGCATTCAATGTAATACTATAAACATTTTCATTTTCAATTGATTTCACAAAATTTGGCTTTGCACTTGGATCCCATGCCATTCCCGGAATATTTCCTACTAAAAGAAAAGTTGTTTCCGTCTTCGGTAAATCCGGAACTGCTGTTGTTCCATCTGCATCCAGATAATATGCCCATGCTCCATCTTTCTGAATATAATATACATCTGTCGGAGTATCTTCCGTATACTGTGATAATTTTGAATCATATCCGGGATTTTTGTTATTTCCAGGATTATCAAAATCCAAAAACTGAAAACCTGTAAATGTGCCTTTGACACTCAGTGTATACTCTGTTGTATCACCTGTCTGTGTCATAAAAAAGCCTTTCGCTCCGCCCCATTCCGGTATCTCTGTACCATCCGGGCTTTCCGTATTCGTATTGCCCGTCACTGCTGCTGTTCCTCCCCAGAACTGTATTGCCGGCGTTGTCCAACCCCAATTTGACGGCATCATAAAGTGGATCGTCAGATTCTTCTCTTTCTCCGCTGCCTGCACCGTACTGCTTCCGCTGCCAAGCGCCGGAACCATTGTTACTACCATTGCAAGCACTAGCAGAAAACACAGTACTCTGCTTGCAATGCTTTGCCTCTTTTGAAAGCTTTTCGTTAACTTTCTCATTCTTCCTTCTCCTTTTTCTCCCCTACTTGCATGTGATTCTATAACAATCCCCCTCTTCACATGTTTTCGTTTTTTTTCGCATTTCTATTGTATTCTAAAATATTGTATTATTCTATACGTAATAAATCCCGAAATCTCGTCCAAATTTTTGTGAATTTTAACCAATTAAAGTATAAAAATGCTCATTTTCTTATTTTGAACATAAAAAAAGAATCCGGCATCGCACTAAAAAATGCGAATAACCGGACTGTTAATGATTATATGTTTTTATTTTTCTCAACTTGACTTTTAGATGTCTCGTTGCTATTATAATAGTAAAGGTGCTACCGATAGACGGTTAGCCCGGTTATTGATTAATTATCTTAAATAATCGCCAATTCCCAGGTTGGCGGTTATTTTTTTTTGCTAATTTTATAAATAAAAGTAGCAAACGCAATCAGCATTATAACAAATTCAAACAAGTCTGAATATGTAACCATCTTGCATCCCTCCGTCAACAAATTTCCTCTTTCGAAGATCTCTATGTAATCAGAGGGTCCAGTCCCTCTGTTGAGGGCTTAACCGCCTACCGTTTTCTCGTAGCACCTCATTCATTATACCAAACCAATAAAATCAGTGCAATTTATTAAATTTTTAAAGGAATGCTTTTAATGTGTAAAATTTTGTACCCAATGATGCAAATACTGTGTAGATCCATCTGCATATGTAAATTTTTCAACATAACAAGATACTGATATTTTTGTAGACACATCCGACAAAATATTTGCTTTATGTCCTGCGGAATTCATCCAGTCATTAACTACTTCACTTGCACTTGTCTCACCTTCTGCAATATTTTCTCCTACACTCCAGTTTCCACCTGCAGAATTATGGCTATAATCTGTAACTATCTCCTTTGCGCGTCTATCTGAATATGAAGCCATATTGCTATCCCATGAATATGCTGGCAAACCATTATTTGCTCTTTCTTGATTTGTCAAATTAAATACTTCTTGTGCCATATTGCTATCATAATAACCAGATACTTGAACATTATTGTCTGTAGCACTTCCATAAGCTACAGAATTTAAGTAAGCATCTCTTTCATCTGGTGTCATTGCTTCAAACATAGCTACCCATTCATCATCTGTCATTCCAAAATCATCTACATCCTGATTTTTACCAGCCTTTGAAATTTTTTGAGTATTTGTTGTTCCAGGTTTATTATCACTACTTCTGGTTTTTTTTTCATTGGCAGTATCATCACTTGTCTGTAAAATCAGACCCGTCTTTTCGATCAGAGCGGCTGCATCCAAACCTGTATATGTTACCGTCACTTCATAATCTGCCTTTTTTTCGTTTCCAGCCTGATCCTGCACTGTGCAGTGTACGTTTAATACTTCAACCGGGTTTTCTTTCTGCAGATTAAAAGATTTCTGCTCATATTCGTAGCTGATCGCATTGTCTCCGCAAAATGCATCACTGGCTGCCGCCCACTCCGCATTTGAAAAATCCGGAAGCTCATGCAGCATGTCTGCAATCTTTTCCGCATCATCCGTGTTGATGTCGTCAATACTGATCACGGATGCATCCACATCCAGATCGATCACATTCTGTGCCAGCTCCGGAGCTGTGCCATCCACGTAAACATTTAATGTTATATCTGTAAAATTGCCTTCACTATCTTTTACCTGGGCTGTCACTTCATAGCAGCCTTCTTCATCCAACTGAACACTTTCTTGATAGTCTGCTTCATCATACGAATCAGTAGTATCTACCACCGCTTTTTTCTGCAGCATATCATCATAATCACAGGCTGCAAGATCATCCTTCCTCTCACAAGAAACGATCCCACTGGAAGTTTCCGATGCATCTTTGATCTCCGTTACCAGATCATCCACGATCAGAGTTCCCGGCTGCATGTAGATATAATCTTTTGCTTTGCATTGCGGTGAAGTCGTATCCTTCACTTCTACCGTAAATGGATAATTTTTCCCATCATATGCAACGGCAGCATTGTACGAACCAACTTTTGTTTCATCTACTGCTGACAGATCAAGGCTTGCACCCTTTAAGATTTTCTCATCCGGATCCTGCAGATAATCTGCAACATTTTCCGACAGCTCATCGCCAAGCTCCAGTGTCACTGTGCTCTGCGCGAGTTCCACCTTGGAACATCCGGCAATGCCAGCCATGCTTAAAAAAGTCATTCCTAAAAGTACGAATTGTTTATTTTTATAACTTGTGTTCTTCATTTTGTGACCTCCAAATGTATTTTCTTATTATAATATAAATGTACCACAATATCAAGAACATTTGTTCTGTCACAAAAAAGAGAAGCAAAAATCATTTTTCCTCTGATTTTTGCTTCTATTTTTTGTGAAAATTTCATTTTAAAATTTATAGATATCCTATAACATCACAATCGGCATATGCCAAAATGCTCCAAACTCCGCTTACTGTGCCACAGTTCCATCCGTTGTCTGCGCTGCCGGATCCGCA
>ULNT01032217.1_pt1 | contig 10775 bp, 6 predicted proteins | sample 1952001 | NCBI WGS metagenome assembly ULNT01 (sample SAMEA4835585, study PRJEB28245) | human gut metagenome | biome: gut microbiome; material: fecal sample | place: Denmark | collected 2008
GCCATTTCGCCCGGCAATGCAGCCGTGAACGTCACGTCAACCATCTGTCCGTCAGGGACTTCCGTCACCTGTTCCTTGTTACAGCCGACTGCAAGAAATGTCAATGCAGCAGCTGCAAAATACTTAAATGCTTTCATATCAGTTTGGTATTAATTTGTCTTAAATTTCAACTCCATTTACAACTATGTTAGCGCTATTGTAAACAGGGCCCTTACCGCTTTCAAGATTTGAGGCAGCATCATAATTGAATGTAACGCCGAGTCCTTCGCCCTGATTGGCATACGAATAGACGGACGGGAAGAGAGAAGCATTCACTCCCTCGCACGCGACTGTCGTATTCTTGAGAGTCACATTCGTAGGATACTGGTATGCAGACGGTGCATGGTTGCCAAGAACCATGGCAGCAATAGTAATACTATTTCCTGAGCCCCATGTAGCACCCATCCAATTATAATTGGCAGCAACGTCAGCAGCATCGGAATCCACATAATCAAGAGCAATCTTGCAGTCAGTAAAGGTCGCAGTTCCGCCACGGACAACGGCACCATGCCACTTTCCATTCATCGTGGACTTCGTAACAGTAAGATTACAAGGGATATTCACAAGTATAGGCTCCCCTGCCGTTATCTCGCAATTCTCCACAACGATTGTCACATTCTGATTAGGATTGCTTGCATTCGTCGTAATGCCATAGTATTTGGCATTTATCTTCGAATTCTTTACAATCAATGTAGATCCATGCTTTACAAAAAGAGGTGAATCATTAGCGGAAGTCAGAGTCACATTATCCAACTCCATTTTTCCCTTGCCAAAAGGACAAAGAGAATATGCTCCAGCACACTCGATTGTTCCGTTCTTGAAGGTGATTGTTCCAGTCGCCTCAGAATCGTAGGCTTCCTGATTAGATGTCGCAGTATAGACATTTTTGTTCAGCACCAATGTATTGTCAGCAAGGTCAATGTTCACTTCCTTGTCCGAAACAATAGTCGTCGAAGTCAATGTCAATGGCGCATTCAATACGATTGTTTCACCAGACGCTGCATTTCCAATCGCTGCCTGAAATCCAGCATCATTCGCAACAGGAGTAACGCCCTCTTTGGTCACGAAGTAAGAATCACCAATCTGAGTGGATTTGTAACCGTCAGCGAGGAAGTTCGTATGAGCACCCTCAGCGGCACAGTCAGCAGGATTGAATTTCACGAATTCGCCGCCTGTGACGATAATCTTAGCAATACCGTTCTCACGATTTTTATCGTAGCAATTCAAGACATAACCATAAGGATCAGGATTTGAAGACAACTGCTGAATGCTGTATTTACCGCCCTTAATCTCCGCCGTACCTTCATAAACATATACAGCATGAACATTGCCGACATATGTTCCGTCTTCAATGACAACTGTTCCACCATCCTGAACATCGACAGCAAAGCAGTCGTTTTCTTTAGCCTGAAGAGTTCCGGCGCCTTTAATCGTAAGACTACCGCCCCTCACAGAAAGAAGAGACCAACTAGCTATAGATTCATTCCACAGATCTGCAGTATTGCTGACGGTCTTTCCGTTAAGGTCGAGAACAACTTCCTTTCCAGCCTTTACTACCATGGATTCGTCGAGAACAAGGTCAGCGGCCAGTTTCGCCTCACCACCTGTCGCGAAGAGCGCACAGAGAGAAGCCTCGTCCTTGACATTGACAATATCAATGTCATTGTCCGGCTCATTGAAGATAGGGACAATCTCGACATTGAAGATCACCTGTGAAGTGAGGAGATTGCCGAGGATGTTGGTGCGGTAGTTGTTCTGGACCGGAGCGTTCGGCGCAGACACAGTCACAGCTTCGCCGTTGTTCGCCTTGAAAGTAGCAGCAACGTCAATGTTGTGGGACTCGCCCTGCTTGCCGACCGGGATGAGGTAGTTCATCGCGAGTCTGGTGTAGGTCTTGCCGTCGAGTGTATTGAGGACGTCAGCCGGAATCTCGGTTTCTGTCAATGCAACTTCGACTTTATCCTTTCCTTCTTCAGCGAAGGTGTCGAATGTCGTTGCCGCCTCAGATGCCGTGAATGAGCTGACTGACGGGCTGAAGCCTGCCTTCATTGCGTCAGCATAGTCTGCGGTCGCGAAGTTCACCTGCGCGAAAGGACGGTAAAGTTTGATAGTTTCTGTCAATGCACCATTGACTTTCAATTCCTTACGTGTAGCATAGAATGCGTCACGTTTTTCATCATTGGCTTCTGAGGTGTAGTTATTCACCTTGATATTCTTCAGGTCGGTGACATCATAAGGTGCACCTTCGGCCTGAGCCCAGAACACGAAATTGTAGGTCTTGCCCTTTACGAGGCTGAATTTCACCTGAGTTTTCAGGTCGGTGAAGGTCGCTTTCTTGTCGAGGTCAAGCTTTGTTTTCTCCGCATCGTTCTCGTAAACTGACACATAGAGGTTCTTGGCGGTCTGACCGTCACCAAAAGCCTTGGTCGCCATTTCGCCCGGCAATGCAGCCGTGAACGTCACGTTAACCATCTGTCCGTCAGGGACTTCCGCCACCTGTTCCTTATTACAGCCGACTGCGAGCAATGTCAATGCAGCCGCTGCCACGTATTTAAATGATTTCATAATGGTTATCGAATTAATTTCTGTCAACAGATATCAGAGGAGATTTAAACAACTATAGGACTTGAGTTCTATCAACAACTATCTTTACAGACTTATCTCCGACCTTTTTGTTCCAAAGAGAATTTCCACTAACACTACCATTTGCAAAACCCTCATGCGTACAATCGTTGATATATACTTCATAACTTGAAAAGCGGCTATCAATCTCAATGGCAGCTTTGCCTGCAACTGATTCACTCGCAATAAATTTACATTTATCAAAAGTCACAATACCCGTAGGAAGAGCCCCTTCGTTGTATATAAGAACTGCTTTTCCAGCACAGTTGAACACACAGTTGTTGAATGTTATATTCTTCGAACCATAAGTCCAAATATTATACGCATCGTTGCTTGTCTGATTAAAAGTACAACCATCAAACACAGCTGTAGTAGCATAAGAAAACGGCTGACCTTTTATGACACAATTTTCATATTTGATTGAAGCGGCATGCTGAATACCTATATAATTAGCATTAGGAGATTTAATCGTAACGTTCTTTAATGTAGCATTAATGTCATGCCATGCAGCTGCCTCATTAAGTGTCAGCACAGAAGTTGACGCATCCGTTCCAATAATGGACACTCCGTCAGCTACAGTTGTAGGCATGGTATATGTGCCCGCAGCCAAAACTACTGTCGAATTTGCTTTTCCAATCTCAGTATTAAAGTCCTCCTGAGTAGTTACAGGCGGAATCGCCTCAACTTGCCAAGCCTGTTTGCCATTGTAAGTCGTCTCTACTGCCCTATAGCCGTCTGCCACGAATGACGTAACTTTGCCATGACATTCATTTACCTCTGCAGGATTGAATCCGACAAAAATTCCACCCTTCACGCTAAAGCAGCTCTCGTTTTCAATATAATCATTCTGGTTCAAGACAAACTTATTCGCGTCAGCTTCAAATACACCTCCATTAATTTCAACAATACCTCCACCATAATAGAGAGGCTTTGCTTCTCCACCAATGGTAATTGTATTACCTGTCACTTTTCCAGCCTGCACATAAATACATGAGTTGCCATTCTTACTATAATAGTAACCATCATTAATTACAACCTTGCCACCATCCTGAACGAATACTGCAGCATTTGCTTCTCCAACAGGACCATCGCATAATACCTTGCCGCTGCCATTGATTGTAAGACTTCCTCTGACGTCTAAAGCGGTACCATTTTCATTCTTGAATGTGTAACCATTCAAATCAAGACTGCTAACCTTATTCATTGGTATAACAGCACCTGACGACTTAAAAGCAGAATAGTCTTCCGTAAGAGTTACAGCTGAACCTTTCTTTAGTTCCGAACCGACTGGATCATAAATCCAATCACCGCCTTTAAACTCTTCATCAATAGTTATATTCCACACGCCGTCGAAGTTAAGGAGATCGCCTAAAATATTTGTTCGATAATTCACTTGTATTGGAGCATTTGGCACTGCAACTTCAGTTGTTTTTCCATTGCTCAAAGTGATTGTCGCTGCGGCATCAATAAGAATTGATTTCTCCTTGTTTGCAAAAACATACGCTGTAGCCAAATAGTCATACTCTGTATTATCGGTTTTATCAGCAATAACCAGTTTTTCATCAGAAATAACTACATTGTTAGCGAATGTTATGCTTCCTTCCCCTTCAGAGGTTTTCCAAAAAGGATGAAAAGTATCTGGTACTTTTGATAATGTGATAGAGGACTCTTTAGCCTTAAGAGCGTCTGAACGGTCCAAAGTTTTCGCGCCAAAATTAACTTGCGCCAAAGCACGAAGCAACGTTATATGCTCTGAATAAGAAACCTTTACAGGCTTATAATCATTATATCCATAAAACGCATCCATTTTAGGATCATTCGCTTTAACTTTGGCCGTATTCATTTTCACGGCCCTCAAATCAGACGTATCATAGAATCCTGTACCCTTTGTCTGCGCCCAGAATGCAAAAGAATATGTTTGTCCCTTAACTAAGCTAACTTTAACTGTAGCCTTCTTGTCTACCACAGGTACTGTCTGTGTCAATTCTGGAACTGGAGTGTATATATAATGTTTGTTTTGGTCTTTCGCTCCTCTTAAAAACACCTGAAAGACAAGCTCATCTACCTGAGCTGCATCAGAAAGGCCTTTTGTTGTAATTGTCGTCTCCGGCACATCCACATTGAATGTCATTTCGACAGTTTCTCCGTCTGCGGAACCTACCTGCTCTTTCGCGCAGGCACCTGCCAGCACAGCCATTGCTGCGATAGCGAAAGTTTTGAATAAATTCTTGTTCATAGTTTTATTGATTATTTAATTTATATATTTCGTTTAAGATATTGTCTATCACTTGATTATAATATTGAACTCACCTTCGAAGTCAGGGTCGATGGCGACGCCGCCGCCGGTATCCTGCATGAGGAAGCTGCCCTTGACGGTGGTCAGCATACTTCGCTTGATAGGGACCTCGATCGGATTGGTCATTGACAGGCGGGTGCCTTCTTCGTCGAACAGGCCTACCGCTACCATGACGCTGGACTCCTTGCCGTTCACGAGAACGTAATCGAAGCCGAGCAGGGCATTGTGATCATCTATCAATGTTATGTCCGAACGGAACTGGATGCCGAGACTCGAGTCGTTCGGCTTGTCGTCCCACATATTGAACTTGGACGGCATGTAGCCGGTGTAGTAGAAGACGACATTGTACTTTTTCAGATCGACGATCGGCGACTTGCTGTCTCCGTCGCCCTTGGTGTCGTCAGGAGCCTTGGTATCATCATCGGCATCCTCCGCACTCTTGGTGAGGTCGCCGGACACCTTGTCCTCGTTCTCCTTCTTCTTGTTCATCTCGGTGATTACCTTGGTTATAAACTCCTGGAGGTCAGTCGTTATGAATTCGAACTTGGCGAGCGGACGTTCCATATTTATGGTGCCGCTGACCGGAGGAAGCATCGAGCCGTAACGCGTGACAGTCAGTTCATTGTGCCCGACGAAAGCATCGCGGAAATCATTGTTTCCCTCGTGCTCGCCCCTCATGGTAATCTCGCGGAAACTCCTCGTGTCGTAGAAATAATCCGCCGCAGTCCCCTTCTCGACGAAATCGGTCCAGACGTAGAACATATAAGTACCTTCGTCAATGTTGATGGTGACTTCATGGTTCAGGTCGGAGACATCCTCCTTGGTGAAAGTGAAGCGTTTGTACGGAACCTCGTCATAACCGCCGTTGCTTAGTTTTCTGTAAGCCTCTATGACATAGCGGATTTCGTAGTCCTTGCCGTCCTTGGAGACTCTGGTTCCCTGATTCAGGTCCATGACAAGGAACTGAGGCAATGCAGTATTGAAATCAAGCTTGAGAGTGGCATTGGCAGGAAGCTCTTCCGGCCATTCGTGGACCGCGCAGGATGCTGCTGTAAGCACCACCGCCAGAATTGCGGCCAATATTTTAACAGTCCTGTCTTTCATCGTTCCGCCCTCCTTTTCTTAAGATCGAAACTGTATGAAAATGATACTGCCGCGTGGTCGATTCCTACGAATGTAGTGTGACCGTTGGTGGCTTTAGGGCCATTTTTCTCGTTGTAGAATTTGTCGTAATAAACATCATAGACTCCGGCGCCGATGGAGAATTCGACATTCCATCTCGGATGGCGCTTGGACAGAGGCATCCTGTATCCTGCTGCAAGGCCGCCGCCCCACAGAGGTCTGTCTCCGTCATATGTCTGAATACGCCAGTCACCTTTGGTGGCGTAGTTGAAGTATGCTGTTCCGAAGTGCGCTCCCACGAAAAGGCCGTCAGGCTTGCTGAACCACCAGCGCAGTTCAGGCTGTACGGCAAATGTCCTGAATTTCAGTTCGCGGCTGAAGTAGTCCACCGCAGAGTAGTAGATAGGGAGCTGAAAAGAAAGATGAGGCGTAATGTCGATTTCGACTGCGACATTGGATATGAACATCGCCCATCCGATGGCATTGGTCTTAATGTATAGTTTTCGTGTCCACTTCTGCAGAGGTATCGTCTCGGGCAGCCGCAGCATCGGCACGGCCAGGCTGTCGTCAATAGGCGGGAATTCATTTGCCGGCTGCACATCGGAGTCCGCGATTTCAGGGAGATCCAGCTTGGGATTCTCGACGCCGACCTCCACGATTACCGTGAACGCCCTGAGCTCCGGGAACAGATGCTCGTTCATATACCTCCATGGCCTTCCGCCTGCAAGTCGCTGCAGTTCAGTCTTCAGCACCTTGTCGTTGTCCACATTGGCGATAAGGTCCAACACCTCATTCTTTTCTTTCATGTCGGACTCTGCCACGAGCTGTGCAAGTCCTGCCCAGTCTTCACTGACGGTCTGTACATGAATGATGGACTCCGGAAAGTCGATATAGCGTTTGAGATAAGCGGTGAGTGTAGAACTTCTTTTGGCAGCCAACTTTTCGTTTATGGCCAATGTTCCTTCAGGAGAAGCTCCCGCGTGGTAGTTTACAGTGAGGATGTCGAAGGCGGAAGACTGTGACTTGAAGTCGTTTACACGGTCAATGAATGCCTTGGCTCTTTCTTGATTATGCTTGTAGGAAGGGTCGAACGAAGAATAACCCTGGCGGAAATAAATCCTCAGAGTGTCTGACATCTGCTGCGCACTAACGTTAGCACAGACCAAAGCCAAAACAATGGTTATTAGTCGTTTCATAATAATGGTAATAGTGTTCCCCGAATATGAGGTTATAATGGTCAGACTTGGAAACTCAGTTTTTATTATCGGTGCGAATATATCAAAAAAGAGAATACGTTGTAACAATTTAATCGAAAATTTGTCCAAAAATACCAAAAATTCGACCTTTTGATATTAAAATCGACCGAAATCGATCAGAAATGAACCCAAATGAACCAAATTAAGAGTAAAGTGAGCCCATACATTGACCGTCTATCTGGCGAGGAAGAGATTCCGCGCCGGAAGGGCTGAAGAATAACGGGATCGCAGGTCGCGGAAGAGGGCGGCAGTCTGACGGGTGAAGCCCGGACCTTTCCAAGTGCTTGTGTTGGTGACCATTATCCAGCATTCACCGTCCGGATAATACTTTATCAATGCGCTTGTTCCGGACAGTGTCCCTGTCCTGGTCCACTCCCCTGTCGGCTTGGTATCATTCCAGCCGAGAGAATAAGTCTGTTCATCGAACCACTGGGTCATATCGGCCACACTCTGCGCGGAGATGATATCCGGAATTTCCGGCCTGCCGTCAATGGACGCCACGAAACGTGCGAGTTCAGGTACGGAAGTCACCCAGCCGCCTGCTCCGGAAAGTGCTCTGACATCACTGCCGCCATAGCAGCGCTCCACCATATTGCCGCTGTTGTTGTATTCCTCCACCAGACAGGTGTCCGCGCCATTGTAGTAACGGACTTCATTCGGGAGCCTGTCCTCGTAATAGTTGCCGCCGATATGCATATCATAGCAGCCTGCCCTGTAAAGCACACTGTCCCTCATAAAGGTCTCATAGTCAATACCTGAGACTTTCTCGACAATCATACTGAGAAGAAGATAGCCGAAGTTGGAATAATACTGGGATGTGCCCGGCGCGAAACGGAGACGACGCTTCAGCTGCGTTTTCATCAATGTCTCATGGTCCGGCGGAGTATCCAGATGGTTCTGCATCATAATAGTCCTCGTGGAGAACATCGGGTCGCCTCCGTAGGAAGTGAAACCGCCCTTATGACGCAGCAGGTCCTCAACGGTGATCTTGTAGTAGTTCTTGTCCTTTATAATAGAGGTATATAAAGAGTCGTTCAGAATGCCGCTCGGACCGAAGACGGTATCGGCCAATGTGAGTTTGCCTCTTTCCTGCAGCATCATTATTCCGGTGGCAGTCAGCAGTTTGGAAACTGAAGCTACCCGCATGATATTGGTCGGGGACATCTGCACCCCGGCTTCTTCATCGGCCCAGCCGTAGCCTTTCGCATACAGGAGCGAATCGCCACGCATAATCGCGAGTGAAGCGCCACGCAGACACCATTGACGCATATAGGAAGCGATACGCGAATCCAGACCGGAGAGAGAGGATGTGTCCGACAATTCATTTGACAGTGTCTCATTCAGACAGACAGGCTCAGGCGCCGGCATATCACTCGCCTTCCCCGTGGAAGACAATGATACACAAAGTCCTACGGTCAATGTCACCAACGCCAATCCTGCTGCTATTCTGAGTTTTCTTCCCGTCATTATTCAGTTTCTCCTTGTACGCCTCCCGGCAAATCATCTATAAGTTTCGCCCTATGGCAAAAGTCAATAATCATATCGGCAGTTCCGTCAATCCCGAGAACCGACGAATCTACGCAGAGGTCATAATTGGAAGCGACGCCCCAGTTGCCGAAAGTGAAGTAATTGTAATAGGTCTCCCTGGTCCTGTCCTTCTTCTGCATCAGTGACTCCGCCTGCTCGGGGGTAATGCCCATACGCTCTGCAACTCGCTTGATGCGGACTTCGTCAGAAGCGGATATGAAGACGTCAAGACATGGACGGTCACGGAGGATGTAATCTGCGCAACGGCCGATGAAAATGGCAGAGCCCTTGTCCGCGATGGAGCGTATGACATTGCTCTGGATGACGAACAACTGGTTGTCACTCACGTAGTTGTCTGCCGAACCGAAGCGTCCGACATCCACGATGAAACTGGACAATGCGAGGAGATTTCTCTTCTCGTCACTCTTGGCAAACAGTTCTTTGCTGAAGCCGCTCTGCTCCGCTGCCTTGGAAATGAGTTCCTGGTCATAGACAGGGATACCGAGTTTCTTGCCCAAAGCCAAGGCTACCAGTTTTCCGCCACTTCCGAACTGGCGTCCGACATTGATTATCAATTTTTTGTCTTCCATAATCAAGCCTCCTTGAATTTCATTTTACTTCCTAAAATATCCGGGTCGTCACCGTCATTGAGTTTACGGAATTTGCGGAAAAGCGCTGCCAGCAATATGGCAGCCATTATGATGGACAACGTGTCTGCAATCGGAAAACTCATCCAGACGCCTTTATGCCCGAAGAACACCGGCAGGAAATAAATCAGCGGCACGAGGAAAAGGAGCTGCCGGCACAATGACAGGAAAATGGACTTGTGCACCATGCCCAGACTCTGGAAGAAATTGGTGGTCGCCATCTGGAATCCTACGAGAGGAAAGGCGAGATTTATCATCCTCAATCCCTTGTCGGCCAATGATTTGAGTTCCGGATCACTGGTAAACAGAGATATCGCGATATCCGGGCAGAGTTCCGAAACCAGAAAGCCGAAGCATGTCACTGACGTGGTACAAATCACGGTAAGTTTGAACACCCGCCTCACTCTGCTGTATTTCCTCGCGCCGAAATTATAGCCTGCGATAGGCTGCATACCCTGGTTGAAACCCATATTGACCATAATGAACAGGAACGAGATACGGTTCACGATTCCGTACGCGCCGATGGCAAGGTCGCCTCCGTATTTGAGCAGCTGCTGATTGATGAAGAGGGTGACGATGCAGGCCGCCGAGTTCATCAGGAACGGGCCCATGCCTATGGTCAATGAATCTTTGGCGATTCTCAGATCCAACTTGTAGTCTCTCAGCCGCTTAGGGATGTGGAGATAGTTGCGCTCATCGAGGAAGTACTTGAATGTGTACAACATTGCCAAGAGCTGGCAGAGCACAGTAGCCAAGGCGGCGCCCTTGATGCCCATATCCAGGACGAATATGAATATCGGGTCCAGGATCGTGTTGGATACGACCGTGAAAATGGTAAGCCCCATCGCCAACTTCGGATTGCCCGAAGCGCGTATCATATTGTTCAATCCGAAATACAGATGTGTGACCACATTGCCTATGAGGATGATCACCATATAGTCCCGTGCGAAAGGCAATGTGTTCTCGCTGGCGCCGAAGAACCCGAGAATAGGGTCCAGAAATGCCAGGGATACCAATGTGAATGACAGACCGATCAGAACATTGAGAACAATTTCATTGACCAGAACCTTGCGGGAAGCCTCGTAGTTGCGCTGGCCGAGCAACATTGACAATATCGTCGATGCGCCGACGCCCACGAGCGTTCCGAGTGCCGTGGAAAGGTTCATGAACGGGAATGTGACGGCGAGGCCTGAAATGGCATACGAGCCGACATCCTTTATGTGGCCGATGTAGATGCTGTCGACCATATTATACAGAGAAGATGCA